>Ga0255052_10001090_pt1 | contig 20802 bp, 19 predicted proteins | sample JV7_2_21_MG_FD_188632 | JGI IMG/M metagenome (GOLD analysis project Ga0255052, IMG submission 188632) | Seawater microbial communities from Jervis Inlet, British Columbia, Canada - JV7_2_21 | ecosystem: Environmental > Aquatic > Marine > Inlet | place: Canada: British Columbia | collected... | reverse complement strand
GCAGGTTTATGGCGCCAATGCGCAGCCAGCGGGTACTGCCGTTGACCGTATGTCCGACGCCCGGTATCAATACGACGGTCAGCAGCACGAAAGCCAGCAGCAACAGCAGTGGCCCAAGTCCGCGCCATACGCGAGTCGGAATGAACAGACACACGAATCCGGCGGCAACGCCAATCAGTGCTGCGACAAATTGGCGCACAACATAAAAGAACGGTTCGCCCACGGCATTGTCGGAGATCGAGATCGATGCGGAGGCGAGAATCACCAACCCACCGAGCAGCAACGCGAGACCGATGCCAAGCAGCACCGGATCGAGTTGCAACGGCGTTTTCAGCCGCGCCGGGAACGGCATCGTCGCGCTGCCGAGCGTCACAACGGTAACTCCCCGACCATCTGGCCGAATGCGTCGCCGCGCTGGCCATAGCTCTCGAACTGGTCAAAACTGGCGCAGGCCGGGGCCAGTAATACCGTGTCGCCATGTTCGGCGATAGCAGCGGCGCGCTGCACGGCGGCGCGCATGTTGTCGGCGCGATACACAGTCGTCAAACCTGCGAACGCTGCCGCGATGGCAGCCGCGTCTTCGCCGATGAGGACCGCGGCCCGCAGTTTGTGCTGTATCGATTGCGCCAGTTCCGAAAAATTACCGCCCTTGCCCTGGCCGCCGGCAATCAGGACGACGGGGCCGGCTGCGGATTCCACCGAGGCGATTGCCGCGCCGACATTGGTTGCCTTCGAGTCGTTGATGTAATCGGCGCCGCCGATGTGAGCTACCATCTGCATGCGATGCGGCAGACCTGGAAATTCGTGCAGCACCTGCAACATGGCGGGCATTTTCAGGCCCATCAACTCGCCTGCCGCCAGCGCCGCAAGTGCGTTGGCCTGATTGTGAGCGCCGACCAGGGCCAGGTCCGCAATTGCCAACAGCAGTTGCTCGCCGCGCGCCAGGAACTGCACACCGTCATCCTCAAGCAGCCCGTATTGCCCTTCCTCCGGCCGGTCCAGCGAAAAGCTGATGCTGCGTTGTGACTTCTTGAGATGCTGCGCGGCTTCGCTATCCGAGCGGTTGATGACGGCGGATTCCGCGTCATTGAAAATACGATACTTTGCGGCCCGGTATTCCGCTTCGTCCGCATGCCAGTCGAGATGATCGGGCGAAATATTCAACAGCACGGCAACGCTGGCCGGCAGTCTGAGGGTTCGTTGTAACTGGAAGCTCGACAACTCCAGGAGATAAAAGTCCGGCGTCTCGGAATCCAGCAGATCGAGCGCCGGCACCCCGAGATTCGCCCCTGCCAGACCGACCTTCCCGGCCGCCGCGCACATCAACGACAACAATGTGGTCACGGTACTCTTGCCATTCGACCCGGTAACAGCAACGAACGGCGCCCTGACATCGCGCGCGAATATTTCGATGTCCGATACCACCTCGATAGCGGAATCACGGGCAAATTGCAGTAATGGCTCATCGTCCGCCACGCCGGGCGACACGATCATACGATCGACCTTTTTGAGGAAATTGGCCGGCACCTCGCCCAGCGAAATTTCGGCGCCAGGACAAATCTGCCGCAATTCCTCGAGGCCCGGTGGATCCTCCCGACTATCGACGAAACGCGCCTCGATACCAACGCGGGTCAGATAGCGTGCCACCGACAAGCCCGTATTGCCGATGCCGACGACTATGTCGCGACCGTGTATCGTTGCTCCGCGGCCTTTTCCCGGCGCTTTTTTCGTGACTGCGCTCATCGGATTTTCAGGCTCGCCAGACCGATCAGCACGAGGATGACCGTGATGATCCAGAAACGGACGATAACCTTGGGTTCCGCCCAGCCTTTGAGTTCAAAATGATGATGCAGCGGCGCCATCCGGAATACCCGCCGGCCGGTCAGTTTGAAAGAAGCGACCTGAATGATGACCGAAACCGTTTCGACGACGAATACTCCGCCCATTATGGCGAGTACAATTTCCTGCCGAACGACGACCGCTACAGCACCAAGGGCTGCACCAAGCGAAAGTGCACCGATATCTCCCATAAACACCTGTGCCGGATAGGTGTTAAACCATAAGAATCCGAGTCCCGCGCCCGCCAGGGCTGCGCAAAAGACGAGCACCTCCCCGGTACCGCTGACGTACGGAATATCCAGGTACTCGGAAAAATTTACATTGCCGGTCAGGTATGCGAATACGCCCAGCGCACCGCCGACCAGGACGGTCGGCATGATCGCAAGACCATCGAGGCCGTCAGTCAGGTTGACCGCGTTACTGAAGCCAACGATAAAAAGAAACGTCACGACAATCTGAAACATGCCGAGCGGTAGCGACAGGTCTTTGAAATACGGGATCAGCAATGAGGTAGCGACGTCGTCGGCGGCCATCATGTACAAAGCAATGGCCGCAATTAACGCCGCGCTGGACTGCCAGAAAAGTTTATGTATCGCCGACAATCCAGCCGGATTTTGCAGTATCAGCTTCTTGTAGTCGTCGACGTAACCGATGATCCCGAATGCCAGCGTGACGAACAGCACCACCCAGATGAAACGATTCTCCAGGTCCGCCCAGAGCACTGTACTGACAACGATCGCGGTCAGAATCAAGGCGCCACCCATCGTCGGCGTCCCCGCCTTGGGTAAGTGGGTTGCCGGGCCGCTCTCCCGCACCGGCTGGCCGACCTGGTTCATGCTGAGCCTGGCGATCATCCGCGGCCCGATGACAAAAGACAGGATCAGTGCCGTCAGCGCCCCGAGAATCGCCCTCAAGGTGAGGTAGTTGAAGACGTTGAAGCCGGTTTCAAACTGCGCCAGGTAGTTGGTCAGGTAAAGCAGCATCGTCAACCTGCCTCCGCCGTGTCGCGGGTATCGAGGAGCGCATCTATGACACGCTCCATACGCATGGCGCGTGATCCCTTGACCAGAATCCTGCTGTGCGGGCCTGCGAGTTTGCGCAGGCTGTCTGTCAGCTCGCTGAAGCCTGCGAACCAGTGACCGTTGTCTCCGAAAGCCTCGACTGCATGCCGTGCAAGTTCACCGTTGGCGAACAAGCTGTTGACTCCCGCTTGCGCGGCCGCCCGGCCAACTTGCGAATGCAACGCTGCCGCCTCATCGCCCAGCTCAGCCATGTCGCCGAGCACCAGTATGGTGTGCCCGGTTTGCGCGGCGAGAAACTCGACCGCGGCCATGACGCTGACCGGATTTGCGTTGTAGCTGTCGTCGTACAGGATTGCCCCACCGGGCAAATCCAGCGGCTGCAGCCGGCCGCCCACCGGGCGCGTCGAGGCCAGTCCCTGTTGAATGTGCTCAGTCGGGATATCGAGCGCGAACGCCGCCGCTGCGGCCGCACAGGCGTTCAGCACATTGTGGCGACCGGCCAATGGCATTTCGACCGGCACGTTGCCGTCGGGCAGATGCAGGGTGAAGCGTATCGCCTGCCCGCCCGACTGAATGTCACTGGCACTGACTGTCGCCGCTGCGTCGAGGGCAAATGACACGACCCGCAGGTCTGCAACCTTCGAGCACCAGTAATCGTAATAGGGATCGTCTGCATTAAGTACGGCCACTTGTGGCCGGCTCTCTGTTTCCAGGATTTCGCCTTTCGCCTGCGCCACGCCCTGCAGCGATCCGAATCCTTCCAGATGTGCCGGCGCGGCATTGGTAATCACCACCACCTGAGACCCTGCCAGCGATCCGAGGTAGCCGATTTCCCCCGCATGGTTGGCGCCCATCTCCAGCACCGCGTAGCGGTGCTTCCGGGCAAGTCGCAACAGCATCAGCGGCAGGCCGATATCGTTGTTGAGGTTACCCTCCGTGGCGAGCGTCTCCGCCGCTACGGAAAGACAAGCGGCGAGCATTTCCTTGACCGTCGTTTTGCCGTTGCTGCCGGTTACACCGACCACCGTGGCCGGCATGTTGCGGCGCCAGGCGCCGGCAAGATCTCCGAGTGCTTTGCGGGTGTCGGCGACGGTTATGAGCGGCAGCGCCGTCGGCAATTCCCGTGCGACGACGGCCCCTGCGGCTCGCGCGCCGGCCGCCGCTTCGACGAAGCGGCGGCCATCGAAATTCGGACCCTGTAACGCGACGAACAGCTCACCGGCAGAAATCGTGCGGCTGTCCGTACTGACGCCACGAAAATTCGCGTCTCTGCCGTGAAGCTTGCCGTGCATTGATTGTGCCGCCTGCAGCAAAGTGCTCTCCATCATGTCCGTGTGGAGCCGTCTACCGATCCTGCTGCGAGAAGCGCCTCCGCCACCGCGTAATCGGAAAACGGCAGTCGCTCGACACCGACCTGTTGATAAGTTTCATGGCCTTTACCGGCGATCAGCAGCAAGTCGTCATCAGCGGCCTGTGCAATCGCGTAGGCAATCGCTGCCGCGCGATCCTCAATGGCAATACTGTCGGGGTGCATACCCGCCAGGATCTCAGCGATGATTTTTCCGGGCGCCTCGCTGCGCGGGTTATCGCTGGTCACGATCTGGCGGTCGGCAAGCCGCGCTGCCGTCTCTCCCATCATCGGCCGTTTTCCCTGATCGCGATCCCCACCACAGCCAAACACACACCAAAGCCGACCCCGGGTGTGCGGCCGCAATGCTGTCAATGCCGCTTCGAGAGCGGCGGGTGTATGCGCGTAGTCAACGTATATGTCCGGACCTGACGATCCGGCGACGCGTTGCATGCGGCCGGGCGGCGCCTCGACCCGGCTCAACACACGACAAGCCTCCGGCAGCGCTACCCCCCAACGCAACAGCAGCGCCAGTACGCAGGCGGCGTTGAGGACATTGAAGTCACCGACCAGCGGCAGCTGCAATTCCGCATTCCCCCATGAGCCGGCGAGCGCTATCCGCGTGCCGCCGCCCCCGGGCGTGGCCGCGGTCACGGACAGGAAGGAGCTACCGTCTGCGGTGAGGTCAGTTTCGGCAGACACGCGCACCACATCCTGCTTGCAGCGCGCCGCCAGCGCCCGGCCAAATTTGTCGTCGACATTGATCACACAATGTTGCGGCTCGTGATCGAGAAACAGGCGCGCCTTGGTCTCCGCGTAAGATTGCATGTCGCCGTGGTAGTCGATGTGGTCACGGCTCAAATTGGTGAATACCGCCGCATCGAACTCCACGCCATCCACCCTGCCCTGTTCTATGCCATGCGAGGAAACTTCGAGCGCCGCGTGTGTCGCCCCGCTAGCGACGAATTCCGCCAGGCGACGATGCAATTCGATACTGGCCGGCGTCGTCATGTCGGCACTCGCATCGAGCCCGTCGGTACCGGCGCCGAGCGTACCGATGTAGCCGGCACGCTGCTTTAGCAGGCTTAAGCTTTGCGCCAGCAGAAATGCGACCGTTGTCTTGCCGTTGGTCCCGGTGATGCCGGCGACCTTGAGCCTGGCAGACGGAAATTCGAACCAGCGACTGGCGATCTCGCCTACGTGGCCGGCGAGTCCTGCGACAGGAATCGACGGCACGGTTGTCGGCACCTGTTCCGGGCGGCCGGTGTCCTGATCCCAGACGATCGCGGCCACCCCGGCCGCCAATGCCTGGTCCGCATAGTCGAGGCCATGGGACGTGTCACCTTGCACGGCAAAGAAGACGTCACCTGACACCAGCCGACGACTGTCGCTGGCAATGTCGTGGACAGCGAGCGCCGGTGCCTCGGCAATACCCCGCAGCAATTGTTGCAGGTTGGCGCGAAGCTTGGTGGATTCGGCAGGCATACTCATTGACTCATTGCCTGCGTGAATAGTCCGTCGCTCTCGCGTTGCGGCGGCAAAGCGTCGGGCGGAATTGCAAGCAGCCGCAGGGACTCGCTCATCACCTCCGCGAAAACCGGCGCGGCCACGTCGCTGCCGTAGTAGAGATCGCCGCCCGGTTCGTCGATGATGACGACCGCGGCAAGACGCGTCGCGCTCGCCGGCGCCAGGCCGGCAAAAATCGAAAAGTACTTGTCTTCCGAATAGCCACCGGGCGCATATTTCCAGGCTGTGCCGGTTTTGCCGGCAATGCGATAGCCTGCGACCTGCGCTTTCGTGCCAGTGCCACCCGAACGTACCACTTCTTCCATCATGTGCCGGATCGCGGCTGCCGTGTCGCTGCTGACGATACGCTCGCCAGTGTTCGGCGTATCCAGGCTGACGAGTGATACCGGCCTGAGCGTGCCATCGCTACCGAGAGCGGCGTAGGCTTGCGCCAGCTGCAACGGCGTGACCGATACGCCGTAGCCGTAACCAAGCGTTGCCTGGCTGATCTGTCGCCAGTCGCTGTAGTGCGTCAACAGGCCGGCCGATTCGCCGGGAAAGCCGCTGGACGTCAGGGACCCGAGGCCGAAATCCATCATCGTTTCCCACAGTTGATCAGGCTCGAGCGACATCGCTATTTTCGTGACCCCGACATTGCTCGATTTCGACAACACCGTAGTCAGGCTCACGCGGCCGAGATTCCGACCGTCCTCGATTTTTTTCGCTCCGACCAGTACGTAACCCGGCGCCGTGTCGACGGTGCTGCCAGGACGATAGCGACCGCTTTCCAGCGCGGCGGCCAGCACCAGCGGCTTGAGACTCGAACCCGGTTCGAAGATGTCGGTAATGGCGCGATTCCGATAGCGCTCAGCCGAATATTGCGCACGATCATTCGGGTTGTATCCGGGCTGATTGACGATCGCCAGTACTTCCCCGGTGCGCACGTCCAGGACCACGATGGAGCCGGAACGAGCGCTGTAGCGCTGAATTGCGGCTTTCAATGTGCGATACGACAAATATTGAATTCTGAGGTCGATGCTCGATCGCAGATCCTTTCCGTGTCGCGGTGGACGAATGCTTTCGACGTTTTCCACTGAGCGGCCGAGCCGGTCCTTGAGCACCCGTTTGGCACCGGATTCGCCGCTCAACCAGTGATTGAATGCCAGCTCGAGACCTTCCTGGCCCTCGTCATCGACGCTGGTGAATCCCACCAGGTGGCCGGCGACTTCGCCGGCCGGATAGTAGCGGCGATATTCGCGCAATACGTTGACGCCCGGCAATTTCAGTGCCATAACCTGGCTCGCCTGCTGCGGGTTGAGATGGCGCTTCAGGTACAGGAATTCCTTGTCCATACTTTGCGTGATACGCCGCATCAACAAAGCTGAATCAAGGCCGAGTGCCTTCGCCAGCGCTGGCACACTATCGACGGCAGAGACGAGTTCCTTGGGATCAGCCCAAACGCTGTCGACCGGAGTGCTGATGGCCAGCGGTTCGCCGTTGCGATCCGTGATCGATCCACGATGCGCGGATATCTTCTCGGTGCGCAGGTGCCGGGAGTCCGCCTGTCGGTTCAGAAACTCCTTATTGAGCACTTGCAGATGCACAGCGCGCGCCAGCAGTGACGACGCTACCAACACGAAGAATGCCAGTACCAGGGTCACTCTGCCGACGAAGCGTCGTGCATTTTTCTGTTTGGTGTCTGCGCCGCGATTCATGGTCGCTCAATGACAAATATTTCCGTTGACTGTGGCCGAACGAGCGACAACTCATCGAGCGCGACGCGCTCGATGCGGGCGTGCGTAGCCCAGGTGCTCTGCTCGATTTGCAGCTGACCCCACTCGATGTTCAGTTGATCGCGTTCTGTCGTCAGCTGCTCGAGTTCCACAAACAGTTTTCGCGACTCATGCTTGGTGTAGACGATCGCCAGTGCGGACACGACGCACACGGCTGCGAATACCAGGGTCAGTAAGAACGGCTGATTCGGCTTGCGAAATTCCATCAAAGTCGCTCCGCGATACGAAGATGCGCGCTGCGCGACCGGACGTTGGCGTCGATTTCAGCTGTGCTCGCGGCGATTGCCTTGCCGATCAGTTTCAGAGGCGGGCGCGCCTCCGGCGGGATTTCCGGCAGTCCGCGATATGGCTCGGGTTCCCTGGACGCATTGCGCATGAAGCGTTTGACGCAGCGGTCTTCCAGCGAGTGAAAGCTGATTACGCACAGCCGCCCCCCCGGAGCAAGCAGTTCGACAGACGCATCGAGCGCTGCTTGCAACTGCCTGAGCTCCTGATTGATAAAAATACGAATTGCCTGAAAGGTCCTGGTCGCCGGATGTTTTCGCTGACCGCGTGCGGGCGCCACTGATGCAACCAGTTCGGCCAGTTCGGTAGTGCGGGAAATGCGCCGCGTCGAGCGCGCCGCAATGATCGCCCGGGCAATCCTCGCAGCCTGTTTTTCTTCGCCGTATTCCCGCAGCACTTTTTTCAAACTCTTTTCGTCCGTGGTCGCAAGCCAGTCGGCTGCGCTGGCCCCGGTCGTCGGGTCCATCCGCATGTCGAGGGGGCCGTCGGCGCGAAAACTGAATCCGCGCATTGCCTCATCCAGTTGTGGTGATGAGACCCCCAGATCGAGTAGCAGGCCATCCACTTTTCCGAGCAGGTTCCGTTCGACCGCATATTCTCTTAGCTCCGCTATTTCGCCCTTGATAATTTCAAAACGCGGATCGGCCCCGAGCGTCGCTGCAACTGCGGCAACCGCCTGTGGATCGCGGTCAATTGCAAGCAATCTCCCCTGCGAGCCCAGTAGCCTAAATATGGCGCCGCTGTGCCCCCCGCGACCAAACGTTCCATCCACGTAGCAACCGTCCGGCCTGATATTCAGTCCCTGCAATACCGCTTCCAGCAGAACCGGTACATGGGGGCCGGCGGACGTCGTTTCTTCCTTCACTCCCTCGGCATCGGGTCAGAGCGAAAGCGATTCCAGCTCTGCCGGCAGGTCGGCCTCGTCTTCCGCGGCCAGCCAGGCATCCCGCTTTTCGTTCCAGCTTTTCTCATCCCAAAGCTCAAATTTGTTGCCCTGACCCAGCAGGATTGCCTGCCGACCAAGGTCGGCGAATTCCCGCAGCTCGCGTGGCAGCAGAATTCGCCCGTGACCGTCGATCTCGATCTCGGTCGCGTACCCGACCATCAGCCGCTGCAGCCGGCGGGCCTGTTTGTTCAGGCTCGGCAGTCGCACCAACTTGCGCTCGATCTCTTCCCAGTCCGGAAACGGGTAAATCAGGAGGCAGTAATCCTTGTCGACCGTGGCCACCAGCTGGCCCTCGCAGCGGGCCGCAATCCGCTCCCGATAGCGGGTCGGAATGGCGAAACGCCCCTTGGCGTCCAAGGTGACTTTTGTGGCCCCACGAAACACGGCTGTTATTGTGATGGGCCGGGCGTCCGCACTGGTCGCGCGATGTCCGCATTAACCCATCTCCTCCCACTTTTTTCCACTTTTCAACACTATATTCGCGGCTCCCGGCAGGGTCAACCGACGTAGTCGAATATTTGTTGTTCTACAGGGACTTAGGGGCTATATCGTGGCTTGATTCGGATGAATTGTGGCACAGTTTAGAGACTATAAATCAAAGAGTTAAGCGAAATTTCTCGATACTACATGCAAAGAACGTCGCCAGACCGCGACAGTACAGGCACTATCCGCTCCCGTGGCACAGCCGTTTGCCAGACGCGCGGGTCACGAGCGGTACGGGAGCATTATGGTAAATCAAGGGATCGGGAAAGAAAGAGCCGGCCGTAAGCCGGGTTCTGTCGTGGACAACCATTCATCTGGGGCGGCCGTCACCGACCGCCTCTAGCAACCTACCCGGGAGTCCGCTCAGGCGCGCGGCGCAAGCCTAAGCCTGCATACTCCCCTATTTGGTCTTGCTCCAGGCGGGGTTTACCGTGCCGCGGTGTGTTGCCACCCGCGCGGTGCGCTCTTACCGCACCTTTTCACCCTTACCGGCGCCACCGGTCTAAGACCCGTAACGCTTTGGCGGTATGTTTTCTGTGGCACTTTCCATGGGCTCACGCCCTCCAGGCGTTACCTGGCGCCCTGCCCGATGGAGCCCGGACTTTCCTCCGCTGCCGGACGAATCCCGCAGCGGCGATTGCCTGGCCGACTCTCACTTTCCCGAACTGCTCATACTAGCTTAATTGACCTCGTTTGCTGGCGAAATATTGCGCCGCAGGATAAGGGCAGCCTGACCCCTTGTATCCGGTCAGTTTTAGAATAGCGGCGGTTTGAGGTAGCATGGGTCGCGCGCTGGCGGCGACAACAATAAGCAGAAAAATTCCGCGTAACGAGCAAGGTAGAAATCTATGGCAAAAGCATTGGTGGGTCTGTTGGCAGCCATCCTGGTCGTTATCGCGGCAGCAAAGTATGCGTACAGCGTGAGTGCGAATACGGGTACCCCACCGATCAACGAGGCCTGGGCACAAAACAAAATGGAGTTTGTGGCCTGGAACAATGACAAGTGGACGACATGGATTCATGACGGTGCGTTCGAGCAGGCGCCGCAGAACACTCGCAAGTGGAGTCGCCATTCGAATGCCAGCATCGCTTTTACCGACTGGGAAGGTGACGCCTGGCAGGCGAAGATCGATGGCAAAGTGTTTTTGCTGGCGTATCAGGGTGACTGGAACGGACCGATCGAACGGTCTGCAGCGATTCGCTATCGCGACTGGTCTGGCAACAATCAGTTACGAACTGTTGCCGAGCTTCAACGTTAAGGTACTTTACTTCCTGCTAATTTTTCGCCTATGCTAACGCGAGTTGATACCACCGCTTGGGAAGATTATAACGACAGAACATCATTGCGACAATACGTGTGAATACCTATGGACGGGAAGATTTAACTGTCGCCGGACACAGCAGATTTAGTTTGTGCTTGGGCATGACCCGAAAATTTCAGTCACGTAGATAGGCGCAGGCCTATAAAAAGAACGAGGGGGAATCGTTGCGAAAACCCTCCAGCAAAGTGCGGCGAGAAGCATGACTTCTTACGCCGGCGGGCTAAAGAGCGGCCTGATGATCCCGATTTTCTGGGGCGTTCCCCACATTTCGCTTGCCGCAAAGATCGACATGCGCCCCGGTGTCACCGACATGAGCCTGCGCATCCAGCAGATTCACCATATGAGCCTGTGGGTCTGCGTTGTTGTCGGCGTCGTCGTATTTGGCGCCATGTTCTACACGATGCTTGCACATCGTCGTTCGAAAAATCCCACGCCCGCCAAATTCAGCGACAGCGCACTGATAGAATTCATTTGGACTGTAATCCCGGTTCTGATTCTGGTCGGGATGGCAATACCGGCAACGACCGCCCTGCGCGACATCGAGGATAACGAAAACTCCGATATGACGGTGCTGATTACGGCATCGCAATGGAAATGGCATTACCAGTACCTGGATTCCGGAATCAATTACTACAGCAATCTCGCAACGCCTCAGGAACAAATCGAAAACCTCGAGCCAAAAGACGAACACTATTTGCTCGACGTCGATAACCCGTTAGTACTGCCCACAAACAAAAAAATCCGCTTTCTGGTTACCGCCGACGACGTAATCCATTCCTGGTGGGTGCCGGATTTCGCCGTCAAGCAGGATGCGATCCCGGGATTCATCAATGAAGCCTGGACGCGCATACCGGTCACGGGCATCTTCCGCGGCCAATGCGCTGAATTGTGTGGCCTGGACCACGCATATATGCCGATCGTTGTCGAAGTCAGGCCCGAGGAAGAGTTCGACGTGTGGATCGAAGAACAGCGACTTGCTGCAGAACTTGCCGGAGAAGCAGCGGTTGCCGCGCGCGCCAAAACATGGGCGATGGAAGAGCTTGTGACGACGGGTGAAGAAGTTTTTCTCAAGCACTGTGCGACCTGCCATGAACGCGACGGTATGGGACAGGGAGCGAAGTACCCGGCGCTTGCCGGCAGCGCGATCGCGGCCGGTGCCATCGCGGAACATCTTGATCGAGTCATGAACGGTAAGGCCGATACCGAGATGCAGGCCTGGGCGCCGCAGTTGTCCGACCTGGAGATCGCCTCGGTCATTACCTATGAACGCAACAGCTGGGGTAACGACAGCGGCGACATCATTCAACCAGTCACTGTCTACGAGGCAAGATGATGGTTGCACACGCAGAAACCGTTCACAAGCAACGCCATCCAATGCTGGCCTTCGCTGCTCGCTGGCTGTTCACCACCAATCACAAGGAAATCGGATCCCTGTATTTGTGGCTCCGCTTCGTGCTGTTCTTCATCGCCGGCGCGATGGCGATGTTTATTCGCCTGGAACTGTTCGAACCCGGAATCCAGTTCGTCGACCCGCTCTATTATAACCAGGTACTGACCTTGCACGGTCTCGTGATGGTATTCGGTGCGGTGATGCCTGCCTTCGTCGGATTGGCCAACTGGTTGATTCCAATGATGATCGGTGCGCCCGACATGGCGTTGCCGCGAATGAATAATTTCAGTTTCTGGATCCTGCCATTCGCGTTCGCGATGTTATTGTCGTCACTCTTTATGGAAAGTGGCGCACCTAACTTCGGCTGGACCTTCTACGCGCCGTTGTCGACAACTTACGGCCCGCCAAGTACCGATTTCTTCATACTCGGCGTCCATATGATGGGCATCTCATCCATCATGGGCGCGATAAATATTATTGTAACGATCGTCAATCTGCGCGCACCCGGCATGACTTACATGAAAATGCCGCTGTTTGTCTGGACCTGGTTCATTACGGCTTTTCTCCTGATCATGGTGATGCCGGTGCTGGCCGGCGTTGTGACGATGATGCTGACTGACCGACACTTCGGCACGAGTTTCTTTCAGGCCGCCGGCGGTGGCGATCCGGTCATGTTCCAGCACATCTTCTGGTTCTTCGGACATCCCGAAGTCTACATTATGATCTTGCCGGGCTTCGGCATCGCCTCGCAAATAATTCCGACATTTGCGCGCAAGAAACTGTTCGGCTATCACTCGATGGTATATGCAACGGCGTCCATCGCGTTCCTGTCATTCATCGTGTGGGGACATCACATGTTCACCACCGGCATGCCGCTGATCGCTGAATTGTTCGTCATGTATGCGACTATGCTGATCGCCGTGCCGACCGGAGTCAAAGTATTTAACTGGGTGGCTACCATGTGGCGCGGGTCGCTGACTTTTGAGACGCCGATGTTATTCGCCATCGGTTTCGTCATGATGTTTACCATCGGCGGATTCTCCGGACTCATGCTTGCTCTCGTGCCGGCGGATTTCCAGTATCACGATACGTACTTTGTCGTTGCGCACTTCCACTACGTGCTGTACCCGGGCGCCATCTTCGGCACGATGGCGGCGGTCTACTACTGGTTGCCAAAATGGTGTGGCCACATGTATGACGAGCGACTGGGCAAGATTCACTTCTGGACGGCGACGATCGCGGTCAACTTGACATTTTTCCCGATGCACTTCACCGGGCTCGCCGGAATGCCACGACGCATTCCGGATTACTCATTGCAATTCGCCGATTTCAATATGGTTTCAAGCATAGGTGCCGGGCTGCTCGGCCTGACACAGTTATTGTTCCTCTACATCGTGGTCAAAACAATTCGCGGCGGCGTCAAGGCAACAGATCAGGTCTGGGAAGGCGCAGAAGGACTGGAATGGAGCCTGCCGTCGCCAGCACCTCTTCACACGTTCGCAACACCGCCTGTCATCGCACAAGGAAACGATCAGTGAAACAAGCCGTTATACGACGCCGCTCATTTTTGCAGGGGCACCGACATTGAATCAGCGCAATAGAAAAAAACACACGTTCCTGCTGTTCGTACTGGCGATCGCGATGTTCGGCTTCGCGTTCGCACTGGTGCCGCTTTACAACGTTTTTTGCGAGATCACCGGCCTGAACGGCAAGACCTCTGCCCAGGCTGCACTGCTTGATGAGATCGAAGCGTCTGTGGTACCGCTGGACCGGGAGGTGACGATTGAATTTCTGGCCAGAGTCGCGCGTGGCATGCCGTGGGAATTCCGTCCCGCCGAAGGCAGGCTGGTGGTGCGGCCGGGAGAAATGAACACGACGACGTTTTACGTGCGCAATCGCGCCCGGGATACAGTCACCGGTCAGGCCGTCCCGAGCGTTTCTCCGGGCCAGGCAGCGCGGTATCTGAAAAAGATAGAGTGCTTTTGCTTTGAGCAGCAGGAACTGTCGGCCGGCGGCGAAATGGAAATGGGCGTCAGTTTTTTTATTGACGCCGATCTGCCAGCCGCCATCAACGAACTCACGTTGTCCTACACGATGTTCCTTGTCGGTGACATCGCGCATGAACAGATAGCCAGCCACCACGAGTAGGAACCAGATTTTACAGATGAACGAAACACCACGCTATTACGTTCCACACAGCAGCATCTGGCCGATCGTTGGCTCGATCGCGCTGTTCCTCACGGCGTATGGCGGGGTCAGTTTTATTCACCAAAGTACCGACAAGGTCGCCGCCGAAGGCAGTTACGGCGCACCGATATTTTATATCGGACTTGCCGCGATTGCGGTCATGATGTTCGGCTGGTTTGGTACCGTAATCAGGGAAAACCTGAAGGGCATGGTCAGCCAGCAGCTTGATCGCTCCTACCGCATGGGGATGGCCTGGTTCATCATTTCCGAAGTGATGTTCTTTGCCGCCTTCTTCGGTGCCCTCTTCTATGCGCGGGTCGTTTCCGTCCCCTGGCTTGCCGGGGCCAGCAACAAACTGGAAACCCATCTACTGCTGTGGCCGGATTTTGCTGACACGTGGCCGTTGTTTATGACGCCTGGCGGCGGCATGACCGAGGCGATGGGCGCATGGGGCCTGCCCTTCATTAATACGGTCATACTCGTGACCAGTAGCGTCACGGTTACTTTCGCCCACTGGGCCCTGAAGAAGAACAAGAGATTCGCGTTGAGACTCTGGCTGGCCCTGACGGTGGCGCTGGGAGCGACATTCCTGACCTTACAGGTCGTCGAATACCTGCATGCATTCGAGGAACTGGGATTAAGTCTCGGCTCCGGAATTTATGGCTCGACATTTTTTATGCTGACCGGATTCCACGGCGCACACGTGACCCTGGGTACGATCATGCTGAGCATCATGTTGCTCCGCGTATTCCGCGGTCATTTCACACCGGACAACCATTTCGCGTTTGAAGCAACCAGCTGGTACTGGCACTTCGTCGATGTGGTCTGGTTGTTCCTGTTTACGTTTGTTTACTGGTTTTAGTGTACCTGCTAGGCCGCGTACCTGGACATGAAACCGAATGCGAGAATGATGAGCAGCAACACGGCAAGGCTGACCCGAATGGTCAGTGACTTGACAGTGCGGTCCGTTTTGCCGCGATCGATGACCAGAAAATAGAGGCCGAAGCCCAGACTGCCGATGATGCCAAGCATGACAAGAACAATGAGTAGATCGATCATCGGATGTCGACGATAACGGGCGATAGCAATGCTATGAGAAGAACGGTCATTAGATTCTCAACATGCCGCGGCGAGAACTGCGGGAAATGGAATCAGGATTACTGAACTATGTCAAGGACTGCGGAAATCAGACTGAGGGTCGATCTGGACGGCGATAACCTGCCGACCAGAATCGAGTGGCAGGCGACGGAAGCGAAAACCGAAGGACCGATGCCGTGCCAGTCAATGCTGCTGTCGCTGTGGGACAGCGAAAACAAATCAACGGCTGCGATCGATCTCTGGACCAAAGATGCGACCATCGACGACATGAATCTGCACTTTTACCAGACGATTCACAAAATGGCAGACACCTATTTGCGGGCTACAAGAAATTCAGACGTCGCAAAATTAATTCACGAGTTTGGCGACGGCTTTGGCGAAACGCTGGGAATACCATGATATGAGCGTTTCGATAGTACCGACGTTAAGAGTTTTGCTGCCCGCGGCCCGGATCGCCCTGGTCGGGTTGCTCGGATTGATCGCGGGTTTCTTTGCAAACGCGGCATTCTTCCCGGGCACCAGCCCCGAACAGCCAATCGCATTCAGTCATCGCATTCATGCCGACGAAAACGAGATTCCCTGCCTGTATTGTCACGTCCAGGCACGTCGTTCTATTTCAGCAGGTGTGCCGAGCGTCAATAAATGCATGGGCTGCCATAACGAGGTAGCAACGGACAGCCCACAAATTAGATTGCTCACGAACTACTGGGAAACGAAAGAACCGATCCCCTGGATCAAGGTGCACGACTTGCCGGATTTCGTGCATTTCACACATAAGCGCCATGTTGCCGCGGACATCGAATGCCAGACCTGTCATGGACCTGTTGAAACAATGGATGTGGTGAGTCGGGAGGCTCCCGTAAAAATGGGTCTGTGCCTCGCCTGCCACAAAGAAGAAGAGGTCGAGCACGGCACCGACTGCTGGACCTGCCACAAATAACAAGAGGAATCGAATAGCGCAATGTCAAAGGTAGACCGCAGAGAATTCCTGAAGCTTGTGGGAGCTGGCGGCGTAGGCGCCGGCGCCGGGTTCATGCTCGCGGAATCGCTCAAGCATCCGACCGAATTCCTGATTCCCTATCCGGTACCACCCGAGGAATTTAGCCCTGGCATTGCCACCTGGTATAACTCGGTTTGCGGGATGTGTCCGGCAGGCTGTGGAATTTCCGTTCGTACGCGCGAAGGGCGTGCCAAGAAAATTGAAGGTAATCCGTCGCATCCGGTGAACCAGGGCAGGCTTTGCGCCCTGGGTCAGGCGGGACTGCAGGTACTCTACAACCCGGATCGCGTGACGGCGCCGATGTTGCAGCATGGGGATCGCGGCAGCGACGCATTCATTCAGACCACCTGGGAAGATGGTCTGTCCAGTGTCGCAGAGCACCTGGCCACGGCACGTGACAGTGGCATCTATTTCCTGAGCCAGGGTGTTCGCGGACACCTGGCGATGCTGCTTGAACTCTTCATGGGTGAACTCGGCTCCGAACATTTGTTGCATCACGATTTTGCACATCCGCATTCGCTTTACGCCGCCAACAGTCGATTGTTTGGCGAGGATCACCTTCCGTACTACGACATCCGCAACACCCGTTACCTGCTGTCCTTCGGCGCGGATTACCTGAATAACTGGCTGTCGCCGGTACATCACAGTCTGGGATTCGGTCACAGTCGACAGGGCAACGGCGCCACCAGGGGGCGGTTCGTGCAGATCGAACCGAAGATGTCCATAAGCGGCGTCGCTGCAGACGAGTGGGTTCCGGCCAGACCCGGCACCGAGGGCATCCTCGCCCTCGGACTTGCGCATCGAATCGTCGCCGGTAGCGCTTATGCAGGAGATGATGTCGACGACTGGGCCGCGGCACTTGCTCCCTACACAGCGGACCGCGTCGCAGAACAGTCGGGCGTGCCGGCAGAGACAATTGCCCGTCTTGCCGATGAATTCGCGGGCGCTGAACCCGGACTTGCGATCGGCGGTGGCGCGGCAGGTGACCACACCAACGGTGTCGATACGCTCGTCGCCGTCAATGCGCTCAACTACCTGGCCGGCAATATCGGCAAACCGGGCGGAGTCGTGTTCAATCCCGGCCCGGTAACAGGTGGACCCGCCAATAAACGCCAGGCGAATTACCAGGCCATGCAGGATCTTGCCGAAAACGCGCTGCGGGGAGAGATCGACGTACTGATCGTCAATAACACCAATCCGCTATTCACGCTGCCTCGTGCCGCAGGTTTAAGTGAGGCACTCGAGGCAATTCCGCTGGTCGTCAGCCTGTCCAGTTTCGTGGATGAAACGACTGCGATGGCCGATGTCATTCTTCCGAGCCATACTTACCTCGAGAGCTGGGGCGATGATATGCCGCAACCCGGCGTCGGTTTCTCGGTCGGCGCCATCTCGCAGCCAGTGGTTTCACCGCTGTATAACACCCGGGCCACCGGCGACATCATCCTTGGCCTTGCCGGCAAGCTGGGCTTGAACCAGGCACTGCCGTGGACGTCGATGGAAGATTGCCTGAAGGACGGCTGGAGGCAGATTTTTACGCGCGGCTCGGCGGAAACCGAAAATTTCGATGCGTTCTGGCGCGACGTACTTGTCTCGGGTGTATGGGGCGAAAACAGGCGCCGGACGGACGCCATTGTCATCGACAAACGCGTCATTGACGACATCGGCGTCGCGGAGCCCGAATTTTCCGGCGAGCGCGACGAATATCCGTTCATTCTGCATCCGTACCTGTCCACAGCGATGTACGACGGGCGCGGCGCCAACCTTCCATGGATGCAGGAGTTGCCGGATCCGATGTCCAGCATCGTCTACGGATCCTGGGTGGAAATTAATCCGACGTCTGCCGGTGAGATGGGCCTCGAAGATGGAGACCTGGTCAGGATCACATCCGAACATGGCAGTATCGAGGCACCGGTGCTTATTTTCCCGGCCATCATGCCGGATGTCGTCGCCATGCCGATCGGCCAGGGTCATGACGCCCTGGGACGTTATGCCAGGAACCGGGGCGCTAACCCGATTCAAATACTCGCGCCGATAACGGCATCTGCATCGGGCAGCCTTGCAGCCAGCGCCACGCGTGTGAGTGTCAGCGCAACCGGCAGACGTGCTGCACCGGTAAAGACCGGCGGCGTATCGCGGCAACTCGGCAGAGACATCGTGCGGTCCACCGGCGGCGACGCCACTCCGGACGGACACGACGCCAGGCTGAACAGCATCCCGATCAAGGTGAAATCAGTATGAGCTTCATGGAGCGATTCGTTTCGAGCTGGCGGAAGTTCCGCACACCCGGCTACTACGACGAGTTTGACTACGCCTGGGGCATGACCATCGACCTCGATCGTTGCACCGGCTGCAAGGCCTGTGTGACTGCCTGCCAGGCGGAAAACAACATTCCCATAGTTGGCGAAAAGGCGTTGGCCAGGGGCAGAGAGATGCAGTGGATACGCATCGAGCGCTACTGGGAAGGCGAGTATCCGAATGTCAGGCTCAGGTTCATTCCGCTGCTGTGCCAGCACTGCGACGCAGCTCCGTGTGAAACGGTCTGCCCGGTCAGTGCGACCTATCACAATCAGGATGGTCTCAACGTGCAACTTTACAATCGTTGCATCGGCACGAGGTCCTGCGCCGTCTATTGTCCGTACGAGGTCAGATACTTCAATTATTACGATCATCACTGGGACGCGCCGCTCGAACAGCAACTCAATCCGGACGTTACGGTTCGGGAGAAAGGTGTGATGGAGAAGTGCACCTTCTGTGTGCAACGCATCCGGCAGGCCAAGGATCATGCGAAAGACGACGGCCAGCGTCGAATCAAAGACGGGGAGGTGCAGCCGGCCTGTGTACAGACCTGCCCGACCGAGGCTCTGGTATTCGGCGATCGCAACGATCCCGAAAGCGAGGTCTCGAAGTCGATGCATGATCCGCGCGCCTACCGTGTGCTGGGCGAGCTGAATACGCTGCCGTCCGTAGTCTACCTCAAGAAAGTTGATGCCGATGCAGGCTGAAGAGAGAAAATTGCAGTTTGCCGACGTCAACGATGATGTTGTCCGGTCGCTCGTTGTTACCGGGAGGAATTACTACATCGCACTCGCCATCGCCGTACTCGTGACGCTTTCCTGTTTCTTCTTTCCCTGGTTCTATCAACTCTATTACGGTATCGGCGCAGCCGGCAACAATCACCCGGCTGTGTGGGGCACTTACCTGGCCAGCTTCATTTTCTGGATCGGCTTGAGCCACTCCGGCACCTTGTTGTCATGCGTCCTGCACATCACCAACAGCGAATGGCGCAAAGCCATGTATCGCAGCGCCGAAGCGATGACCCTGTTCTCCCTGATGGTCGCGGCGACGATGGTCATGGTCCACGTCGGCCGGCCCTGGTTCATTCACTGGGCGGCGCCCTACCCTAACCAGATGGAGCTTTGGCCCAATTTCCGCTCGCCATTGCTGTTTGATGTGATGGCGATTGCGACCTATCTCACCGGCAGCTCGATATTCATATACATGGGATCGATCCCGGACTTTGCTGCAGTCAGAGACCGCACCACTGGCTGGCGACATCATATGTACGTGCTGTTGTCACTCGGCTGGCGCGGCACCGACACGGAATGGCATCGACTTGGCTGGGCCTACACGTTCCTCGCCGTACTGATAATTCCACTGGCGGTGTCCGTACACAGCATCGTTTCCTGGGATTTCGCGATGTCGATAGTGCCGGGGCTGCACCAGACGATCTTCGCCCCTTATTTTGTCGTTGGCGCCATTTATTCCGGAACCGCCGGCATCGTCACGGTAATGTACGTGCTCAGGAAATACATGAATTTCGAGCAGTACATAACCAAGCTGCATTTCGACAACCTTGGAAAATTGCTGATCGTTTTGTCGCTGATCTGGACGTACATCAACGTACTGGAATTATTCACCGGCTGGTACAGCGGCACATCGACGGAATACGAACAGCTGAAATACAAGTTGTTCGGATTCTACGCGCCGTTGTACTGGGAGATGATCCTGTTCTGTGCGGCGCTACCACTGTTGATGATTTCCCGGCGCATCAGGACTTCGTTTTTTCCAATGCTGCTGATTTCGGTCGCGATTAACATCGGCATGTATACCGAGCGCTTCCTGATCGTCGCCACCACGCAGTCACGGCAGTATCTGCCGGACGCCTGGGGTGTCTACATTCCAAGCCTGGTGGAGATTTCGATCATCGTCGGGTCACTGGCCCTGTTTACTACCCTGTTCCTTATATTTGTGAAGATCGTCCCCAGCGTCTCTATTTATGAAGTCAAGGAGACGATGGCAACACCTAAACCGGAAAAAGGCGGATCGGAATGGCAAGCAACGCATTAGGATTGTTTCACGATCCGCACTCGGCGCTGGCGGCGGCCGGCAAACTCAAGGGCGCCGGATTTGCACAACTGGAATTGCTATCGCCGATCCAGATACATGGGGTGGAGGAAGTGCTCGGAACGAAGAAATCCGTAATCAGGCGATTTACTTTTTTTGGCGGGCTGTTCGGCATGCTGGCGGGATTCTCCCTGGCAGCCGGTACCGCTGTCCTGTATGCGCATCCGACCGGCGGCCGG
>Ga0255052_10001089_pt1 | contig 20803 bp, 17 predicted proteins | sample JV7_2_21_MG_FD_188632 | JGI IMG/M metagenome (GOLD analysis project Ga0255052, IMG submission 188632) | Seawater microbial communities from Jervis Inlet, British Columbia, Canada - JV7_2_21 | ecosystem: Environmental > Aquatic > Marine > Inlet | place: Canada: British Columbia | collected... | reverse complement strand
ACGAAGCCTGATGGAGTAGCTGCCGGTTTCCGTGTTCAGCAACTCTGCGACATGATGCCGGTTGACAGCGGCGGACCGATGTACGCGCATGAACTGTTCGGGATCCAGCTGCTCGACCAGGCTGGTCAGCGTCTGTCGATGTAATACGCTGCGCCGGTCGATGTGCAGTTCGACGTAGTTACCCGCAGAGGAAATCCAGGACAGCTCGCCAACATCGATGAGCTGTATACGACCCACCGATCGTACGGCAATTCGGCTCAGATAGCGCCCGATGTCGCCGCTATCATCGGACAAACGCCCGATGACGCTGGCGACCCGATCGGTGAAAGATTCCAGCTGATCCTGATCGAGTGCAGTCTCCACCCGAGCCACCGCGGCCAGGAAGCGATCCTTTCGCAGCGGCTTCAGCAGATAATCCACGGCATTCACTTCGAACGCCTGCACCGCGTACTGACTGTACGCAGTCACGAACACGGTGAACGGAAGACAGTCCTGCTGCAGTAATTGCTTCGCCACCTTCATGCCGTTCATGATGGGCATCTCGATATCGAGAAAGAGCGCCGTTGGTCGATACTTCGCCACCAGGTCGATCGCCGCTTCGCCATCTGCCGCTTCAGCGACGACCTGCCAGCGTTCAAGCGGATCAAGTAAGGCTTTCAGATTACTGCGGCCCAGCTCCTCGTCATCAACAACAATGACCTCAATCTGACTGGTCATCACAGTCTCCCGCAGCCGTGCCCGATAGCGATACGCACGCAACGAAACGGTCTCCATCAACCTTCGTGTCGAACGTGTGCTGATCGGGATAAAGGCAGGCAAGCCGTCGTTCGACGTTGGCAAGGCCGACACCGAACCCGCCAGATGACTTCTCGCGAGCAGTCGGCGCAATCGTATTCTCCACCAGAATGCGCAATTCCCCATCCTCACAGTCCGCCTTCAGACGGATATTGGCCGGCTCCAACGAGTCCCGCAGACCGTGCTGCACCGCGTTTTCAAGCAGCGGCTGGAGCAGCATGGGTGGAACCCGGATATCTGACGTGTCCTCACCCAGTTCGATCGAGTAAACCAGGCGTTCACCGAAGCGCAGTTTCTGCAAGCGCAGATATTCATCGGCGACCGCCGCCTCTTCGGCCAGCGTCACCGTATTCTTCTGTCCCGACTCGATCGCATAGCGAAGCAGGTCACTCAGGCCCGCCAGCGCATCCGTCGCCGCATCGGTTTTCGATGCACGGATCAGCGCCGAGATCGAGTTCAGCGCATTGAACAGAAAATGGGGTTCGAGTTGAGCCCGGAGCAGGTCGAGTTCGAGCCTCGCCAGCTCCGCTCCAAGACGTTCATTCCTGACAGCGAGTTCAGCTGCGCGTCTGTTTTCAATAGCGTAGCGATTGTAGTAGGACCAGGCGTAAGCGATCCCAAGCAGAACCAGGAACAGCGTTGTATCCCAGAACCAGCTAAATGCTGACACGGAACGAATGGACACCAGCACATTACCGATTGCAGCCCCATGGTTGATGCCGTTGAGGGTTCCTGCAAGCGGCACGTAGGACACGGCAACCGCAGCACTGAATGCGGCTGTATTGATGATGTTCTTCAGATAGTGATGTCCTCCGGAGAGATAGCGTGGCACCCAAAGGAACACAGCCGTCGTAATCAGCACCCACGGCCAGGTCGCGATACTGTATGTGCGGACAATATCCAGCCAGTCGCCGAAATGCGCCTCATCAGCGTGATCCGCAAATGTGGCCGCCGCGGCAACGAGTACATAGACGGTCCACCCAAGCACGGTAACCAGCAGAAACCGGGGCCAGCTTCCCAACGGAATATTTAGCTTCGTGACGATCGTCAACTCCGGACAAATTACGACGAGCCCAAGCTTAGCCGGTGAAACCAGTCCGGAAAAGCGGCTTTATCCCGGCAAATGCCGCGTTCACGTAACTCCTGGCCATCCTTACCTGAAAAATGCCAGACACCACTGTGCGATCAAACAGGGAGGCAGTGACAACTAGTCAAAAACCGGTTCAATCGCTTTGTCTAACAGATAGATGTTGGCAGCAATAAACGGCTGATCGGGACCGCCTTCCACAATGATAAATCGCTCGGAGTAGGGGAACCCGCCAACGGTGTCGTTCTCATAGTTATCCGGCAGGTAAATCATGACGTGCGCCGGCCCCTGGCGGCCATCCCCGAACATCATCCCAGCCGAGAGCATATAACTGAATGAGACCGATTCAGTTCTTTGAAATCGCCCGTTACGAAAACCTTCCATTACCGCCGCCTCTATCTCCGCCGGCGGCGTCAATTTCGTACCCAACTCGGCCCTGAATAACTGCACTGGCAGGATCGTCTTGACCGCATTCACATCAAGACACTCCGGAACGATCAGATCCGGCATGTAGAGGTACTCATGATCATGGGTCGGATTGCCCCAGGAACGCATAACAATACAGACAAAGGAATTTGCTCCCTCAATCGCAGTTTCGTAACCGTTTTCGCCAAGCACCATGATCGTCGCATCCTTCGATACCCGATCCGGTGCAGCACTCCGGGCCAGCGCTATTTCACGGTCCTGCTCCATCAGAAACTCCGACACGGCCGGCAGAACTGAATCCGCATAAACAGCCAGCACCGGAACAAACATAAGCAGGGCGAGTGGACATCGAACAAGCAATGATCTGAACATCATCTTTCCCTATCGAACCGCGACGGTCCCCCAAACACTTCTTCGCAGTGTTGCTCCCCACCGGCATACACCGGACTGATAGATCAGACCGGGCGAAACGAATCCGGTTCCGTTCGCGCTTCCCGTCGCCACACCGGGAAAAGACCCGGGGCCAAACCACAGTTCCAGAACCTGGTTCGGACCCTGGTTTATTGTGAGATCGAATTGTCTCAGCCCGCCCCAAAACGGACTCAGGCCAAAGTAGGAGCCCGTCCTGACAGGCGATTCACGAGCCAAATTCTGTAGGAGCCCGTCCTGACAGGCGATTCACGAGCCAAATTCTGTAGGAGCACGTCCTGACGGGCGATTCATGCGCCAAATCCCATTTCGTTCAAGGGGTGGTAATGCGGAAGAGCAGGTGGGTGCATCAGGCAATTGGCATCGAGCAACGGACTGAAAATCCGCGTGTCGGTGGTTCGATTCCGCCCCTGACAGGCTCGGGCCACAGTCCCGCATGACAGTATGTGTATATAGTCCGGCATTTTGTTCGTGGCTGGTCCTGAATGACCAGGGCTACGATAAATGATGTCAATCTATCCTTTATCGATCCGGGAAGTCGGCACGCACAAGTGTCGCCTGAGGGAGGGCTGGTACTTTAGTCAAAGCGTTATGCTTTACGTAACTAGTTACGTGAGGCATAATTAGCAGCAATGGCGATCAGGACCTGGGCTTCAGATGCCACTCAGGCCATTTTTCGGGGGAAGAGTCCGGATCTTGTACCGCGATCGGTGCTGGCGCGGGCACATCGGAAATTAGTGATGTTGCATGCGGTTGCTGATTTACGTGATCTGCGCGTCCCCCAGAGCAACAGGCTGGAGAAACTGCGCGGCGCACGCGAAGGACAGTACAGCATCCGTGTTAATGATCAGTACCGCATCTGTTTTACGTGGCGTAGTGGCGATGCGTATCAAGTGGAAATCGTCGATTATCATCGTTGATGAGGTGAAGTAGATGGCCAGGCGAGCGCCGATACATCCGGGCGAAGTTCTGCTGCATGAGTTTCTCATAGAGCTCGGGATAACGAGCTATGCACTGGCGAAAAGTGTTGGTGTGCCGACGAATCGGATTACCGGTATCGTTAACGGCGATCGCGCGATCTCGGCCGATACGGCGTTACGCCTGGCACGTTTTTTCGGCAATTCGGCGGAGTTCTGGATGAATCTTCAGATGCACTACGATCTTGAGATCGCGAATCGTCGCTCAGGGCGTCAGATCAAACGGGACGTGCAACGGGCGTCAGCGATGGTGGCTTAAGGGGCGGCGATAGTGTCCCATTATGGCCTGCCTCGATTTTCGGGTTCGTCAGTAGTCAACTTCAATCGCATGCAGAAAACCGGGTTCTGGCTGCTTTTTCCTTCATTGTTGTTACAGCAACAAGTCTTCATCAATAGGGTGATAGATATTGGCCGCTTCAATGAGGGAGTTGGCTGTGAGGGCCGGTACGCCATAGACTTCGGTACTTATGGCATAGTCTTTTTTGATTTTTTCCAGCAATAGATCGAAGTCTCCATCTTCGGACAACAATACGACGGTATCGACCCCTTTTTCGGTCCCGACAATTCAGGTTTCCGTCTGAACAGCTACCAGTTCACCATCCTGAAGCGACTCTGCGCCACGTACGGCAACACGATCTCCGGACTCGAGTGCGCCACGTACGGCAACATGATCCCCACTGGATTCAGTAACCTCGACTGACACCCGCTCTGCTTTCTGATCGCTGTTGATGCGCATGACAAACGCGCCATCTTCCCGTAGCACGACCGAGTCACGCGGCACCGTCAGGGCGGCATTGGCCGACAAGGGCAGAGTAACGCTCACCAATTGGCCTGCGGCAACGACTTGCGGTGCGTCTTTCGGAAGTTCGAGCCGAACTTCGAAGGTCTGCGATTGGGAGTTGGCAGCGGGCACGATCTTTCGAATACGCCCCTCCAGGCGCATCTCACTCATCTTGACCTCGGCAATCTCGCCGATTTGCATGCGGGGCAGATAACGAATCGGCACTGAGGCGCGAACCTCCAGATTCTGCGTATCCGTAATCGCAGCAAGAACCGTGCTGCGTTCGACATCCTCACCGGCGCGCTGCAGTTGTTCCGTCACGACACCCGAGAACGGCGCCCTCACATTACAGCGGCGTAGCTGATTTTCTGTTTCCTTGATCGTAATGCGTGCTATCGCCAAATCACTCTTTGCAAGATCGCGGTCCGCTTGTGTGCGTTCGTATTGCATTATTGATATGGCATTTGTCGCAGTGAGAGTATCCAGCCGTTCGACTTCGCGCGAGAGTGTCTTGAAATTGATGTCTGCGCGCTCGGCCTGGGCGACCTGTCTCTCACGCTGCAGCTCGAGCATCTCACAATCGAAGCGTGCTACAGACTCTCCAGCGTTGATCTGATCACCGGGCTCAGCCACCCACTCGAGCCGACCGGCAATGCCTGCCGTAATTTGTGTTTCATTACGACTGAATACAGTGCCGGCCGCCGGTATGCGGGGCCCCACACTGGCCGAAACGACCTGTGACACAGTAATTGTTGTTGCATTCGAGCCGTTTACCGCCATCGCCTCACTTATCCAGAGGACCAGCAACAGCGCTGCTGTAATTTTGATTGTCAGATGTGATGGTCGAATATTCATCATGTTGTCGTCCTTGCTTGTGGGATCAGGTTCGCGCTTCTCGTGAACGAAAGTTCGGCCTTACCCATCCTCAAAATACTGGGTAACAGCAGTAGCGTGAATACCGCACTAACACTCATGCCGCCTACGATGACGGTCGCCAGCCCGCGGTAAATCTCGCTACCCACGCCGGGAATCAGCATCAACGGCAACATGCCGCAGATCGATGTCAGCGTGCTCATAAATATAGGTCTTGCCCGGATACGGATCGCCTGTGCAACGGCTGTCGCCCGATCGGCGCCATCGCGTTCAGCAGCGCGAGTCTGGTGAACCAGCAGAATGGCATTGTTCACCACCAGCCCAATCAGAATGATAAAGCCGATCATCGTCAGCAGTTCCAGCGCCTGGTAGGTAAACAGATTCAGAACTCGCAACCCGATCACGCCGCCGACGATTGCAAGCGGCATAACCAGCAATACGATCACGCTGTCCTTCACGGACCGGAACATCGCCGCCATGATCAGCGCCAGTATCAGCACGGCCAGAATAAAATTCTTGGCCATGTCCGTCACGGTGCCGGCCAGTTGATCCGCCGTACCGCGATAGTAAATCTCGGCCTCCGCAGGCAGTGCATCTTCGATTACCGGCCCGATTTCGCTGCGGATAATATTCAGGGCATCCTCTATGGCCATATTCGGCGGCGGCAACACCTGCAAGGTGACCGTCCGCTGCCCATTGACGCGACGCAGCTGCGTCGGCCCGACCGTTCGTTGTATCGATGCCAGTTCGCCGATCACCTGAATGCCGGACTCAGGCGTAAAGATAGGCAGACCCGCAAGGTCCTCAGGTGTGGTCCATTCGCCACTCCAGATCAGGACATCGAGACCTTCGTTACCATCGAAGTAACGCCCGGCGCTAAGCCCGCCGGTAAAGGCGCGCACCGCGTCGGCCACCGCACCGCGGTCGAGTCCGGCCTGGGTGATTCGCATGTCATCAGGAATCAGTTGCAGCTCAGGCTTCGACAGTGAGATCCCGGGCATTGCCCGTACCGACCACTCGCTGAACCGCTCATTGATCGCTTCCTGTCCTACCCGCGCACCTTCCATCAGTGGTCCGAGTTCAGGGCCCTGCAAATCGATATCGATATTGCGACCACCGGATATGCCGATGTTCAACAATGACGCCCGTGACACAAAAGGCTTCGCCCCCGGCAGCCCCACAAGGATCTCCTCACGGAGCTTCCGTATCAGTTCCGGTGCCTCACGCGGATCCTCCGGATAGATGTAGGCGCCAGTCGAGTTCGAGCCCCAGGAAGCCAGGTTGTATCCCCGGATTCCGGGGCTTTTCTCACCATCCACATACGGCTGAAAACGTTTAATAACCTCAGCAACCAGTTCGTCTTCGACGGTACTGAGCGGTATCCCTTCGGGCATGCTGAAGAACACCTGGACGCCATCGGAGTCCGCCTGCGGCAGAAAATCCAGTTTTGGCGCAAGCAACCAGGTTAGAAGGGCAGGGACCGCCAACAGTGAGGCGACCCAGGCGATCCTGCGCTCTCGCGTATTCGTCCAGTCGATGATCGTCGCCGTTATCCTGTCCCAGAAGCCCGCCAGCCGGTCAATGATCACCTCGTCCTTCTGAAAATAGTTACTGGCTACCGGCAGGATCGTAATCGCCGCAAGCATCGACGTTGCCACAGCAACGGACAATGTCAGCGCCAGATCGGCAAATAACTGGCCTTCCAGACCCTTCATGAACAGGATAGGCAGGAATATCGCGATACTCGTAATCGTCGAGGCAAACAACGCACCGACCACCTGCGATGGCCCCTTACGCGCCGCTTCCTCCGCCGGCATGCCGTCCTGCCGCAACCTCACTATGTTTTCCTGCACGATAATTGCCGCATCGAGCACCAGACCCACCGCGAACGCCAGCCCCGCCAGCGATACCACGTTCAGACTTCGACCGAACAGATTCAGTACCAGCAGCGATGACAACAAGGAAAACGGTATCGTCAGCGCGATCAACGCCGTCGCCTTCCAGCCGCGCAGGAAACACCACAGCACACCGAGCGCGAGAATAACGCCGAGGATCAGATTGCCGTTGACCAGCGCTATGGCCCGCCGGATGTGCACCGACGCATCAAAACTCAGCACGATCTTCAGCTGAGCATCCGCCAGAGGCCCGGCATTCAGTTCGTCAATCGCCTCGTTAATATCATCCAGGATGGCAACCGTATTGGCGCCGTACTTGCCCTGCACCCGGATGTAGTAGGCCGGATAGCCGGTTCGATAGGTAAAGCCGTTGCGCGGGTAAAGATCGGTCGTTATTTGTGCGACTTCGCCCAAACGCACTGCCTCATTGCCCCGTCGGGCAACAATCAGATCGCCCAGCTCATCGACATCAAAGCCGCCCAGAAACCGCACCGTGTACTGCCGGCGCCCAACACTCGCAAGGCCGCCGGTCGTATCAACAGCCCGCCGAACCGTATTGGCAATATCCGATACCTGCACCCCAAGCGCCGCGGCCCGATACGGATCGAACTCGATCAGCACGAGTGGGTCTCTCTCGCTCTCAAGATTGACCCGCTGCACGCCGTCGATCGAAAGAATGCGTGGCTCTACCTCGGTATCAATAACTCGTTGGAAATCGGTGACATCCACACCGGGAGTAGGTACCAACGGGTGAACAAGTAAGGTTGCTACCGGAAAGTCCCAGCCACCCACCTGGATCTGTGGCTCCTCGGCATCGGGAGGAGGCGGCTCAGCCTGATTCAACGCATTAAGCACATCCAGCATCGCCTGCTGAAGATCGGAACCGACGTCGAACCGAAGATTTACGTTTCCATTCCCCGACCTGACATCCGAAGACATCTCCACCACACCCGGCACCTGCCTGAGAGCAGCCTCCTGCGGCTCCACAATACTGGCCTCGACCTCCTGCGGTGCCGCATTCCGCCAGGACGTATTGATATTGACCTCCGGATACTCGAGGTTAGGCAACATCTGAATCGGCAGAGAAGCAATCCCCACCACTCCAAGCACAAACAGAAGAACGGCCGCCGCCAGCAACGCCGCCGGGTTATCCGCTGACACGCGAATCAAAGACATAAGAACTCCCAATACAGGTTTTGGTTCGTCTAACCTGTTATGAGATGCAACAAAGTACAGAAAAGTTTAATTAAATCAGCCGTTATAAGACGAAATGAGCAATATATGCGGCGAATGGTGTCATCCACCCTGAGCCAGAGTGTCCTGGCCTCAATTCGAGGTAATCGCTGTAATGGCCAACCCCGACGCATACCGACCTGCAAAGTCGGACACAGGCCCGTCAGGCGAGTCCTGCATATGCCATTTGGTTCTGTGAATCGTGTAATTTGGTAGATCAGCGGACTGAAAAACCGCGTGTCGGGTGTTCGATTGATGCGGCACATCCCTGTGCCGCACCCTGCGGGCGCACTTCGTGCGTCCAAATTTGCTCCCGGCAGATTTGTCACCCCCTGGCCACCATTTCAAATCAAGGAATTACGTACTACCCGCTTCTCAGAACCGCCTCTGACCACATCCCAGATGCCCATTTGCTGGCCGGTAATCAGATTCACCGGCGTGTTGGTGGCTCACCGAGCCGGCTGAAAACAAATGTTGTGCGGTTGAGACCTCTCGTTTTCCCGTGTAGGACCATCGGCGGCACAAGTGAGCTGGCCGGCGTCGTCTCAGGAGATTTCCTATATAGGGTAAATCTCGCGGGGCATGGTGGTGTCTTGTTGGGTCGTTATGGCGCGCCTTTACCGAGGAGCATGTCGGCGAAATGTTCGACCATTTTATCGAAGTCACGATCTTCACCGCGACCCACATTAACGGCGAATCCGTCAAACGCCATCCAGACCAGAAACGAAACCGTAGAATCCTGGAACAAAAAACGCCGTTGTTCCGGAAGGCAACTCAGTATCAAGTCATGTATGAATTCCACGTTCCATTTCAGTGGTTCATGGGGTTTGTCTACATCCGTGCTCGTCGTTGCGATCGCCTGAATCAAGTTGCGAGCGAAGGCGTTGTCCTCTTTGGGAATATCCCGCCATAACGTTTGCAGGATGAAATGCAGTCGCTCCTCCCGATCGTCCATATTTTGAGCGTCGCTGGCGAGCTTCATCAGCCGCGAAGTGATGATAGGGGCATACACCTCATAGAAAAGTTGCAGCTTGGACGGGAAGTACACATACAAGTTGGCCACCGATGTGCCGGCCGCATGGGCAATTTCCAACATTGGGCAGCTGTTAAAGCCTTTTGACCTGAATAGTTCGTACGCGCTGCGCAGGATCGCCGCGCGCACTTGCTCTTTTTTGACTTGCGCCACTACGTTCCCATGCTGAACACAAACGAGTAGAAAGAAACGCCATTCGCTTATGCTTTCTAATAATTCATAATTAAATCATACTTATATTGAATATTGACTTCAAGACGCGGGGGTTTAAAATGAACGTGATTCGTTTTCGGATTCACCGAAAACACGACGTCCAAATCGGAGCCGATGCAGAAACGGCTAGGTACGTTCCAATTTGGTCGTTTCAGGGGGAATACAATGACTACGCAAGATTCCGTTCGTAATTGCTTATCAACACTGTCCGCATGCGCGTTGCCGTTGGCATTATTCGTGTGCCTCATCGCACCCGGTACCAGTGCCTTTGGTCAAGAACTCGAAGAGATTATCGTCACCGCTCAAAAGCGTGAACAATCGCTGCAGGATGTCAGCATCTCTGTCACCGTCTTTTCAGGTGATGACATCAGGCGCCTGGGTCTGGAGCAGAGTTACGAGATTGCGCGTTTTACTCCGGGCGTCAACGTCGCCTCTACCAGTGGTGGTCAGGACACGCAATTTGCCATACGCGGTGTTGTCCAGACTGATTTTAACGACTCCATCGAGCCCCCGAATGCGGTGTACGTGGATGAAGGGTACATGGCCACGGTTCAAGGAAACCGGTTCGGCATGTTCGATCTGGAGCGTGTCGAGATTCTGAGGGGCCCTCAGGGCATCTTGTTTGGTCGAAACGCCACGGGCGGATTGATTCAATATGTCACCGGTAAACCGACCGATACGCTGGATGGTTTTGCCGACGTTCTTGTCGGCAGTGAAAGTCAGGTTCGGGTAGAAGGCGCAGTTGGCGGGCCACTGTCTGACAATGTGAGTGTGCGTGTCTCGGGTATGTACAACCGTTGGGATGAAGTCATCGACAACATCTACCCGAATGGAAACGTCACGAATCCCTTAACCGGACAACCCTTCGTGCCCTCTACTTCGGGTCAGGATGACTACTGGAATAACGACGCCTGGGGCATCCGGGGACACCTGCTCTGGGAAGTCAATGAAGACGTCGAAATACTGATCAGCGCTTTTGGATGGAGCGAAAGTATTGCAACCAACGGCAGCTACGAATCGGTTGCTACCACCGCGATCGTGCAAGAGGCTGCCCCTGGCATTGCCAACGGTGGTCTGCATGTCAACTCGATCTTTTCCAGCGATGACCCACTGGGCTGTGAAGCCATCTCCGCCATCAGCGGAAATTGCCTTTCAGTGGAATTTGTCGATGGCACGTTCGGCAATCTCGTCCGGCCTGTCCAGGGTGGCGACTTGTTCGGATTTACGGATCCCGGTGGTGGTGGTGATCAGGTAGTGTCGGTTGACCACTCAATCGACGATTTCAATACCTACGATCAGTTTGGGTTTACGATCAATCTGAGCTGGGATCTGGGCGTCGGCACGCTGACTGCTATTTCGCACTTCATGGACTATGAGAAGGAACAGTCTCTGGATACGGAACTCTCGCCCTATCCCCAGTCCGTCGTGATGAATGCGAATGAGAGTGACACGTTCACACAAGAAATACGACTAAACGGTGAATCCGATCGAATGCGCTGGGTAGCCGGGTTATTCTATCTCGATTTCAACAACTCCAATGTCATTGGATTCGGTTTCCCGCCCGATTCGCCAATCACTTTGCTTCTACCATTCGGTTCCTTCGAATCGGATAGCTTTGCGGATTGGGACCGACAGTCCTTTTCTCTGTTCGGACAGGTCGATTATGACCTGACAGAGAAACTGGCTCTGGTCGCCGGCCTGCGGGTCATTGAAGAGAAGAGCGACTACGCGTACCGGCAGGTGTTCTTCCCCAACAGCATCGACGAAAGGGTCGAGGACAACCAACCGCCTCTCATCACCGGCTTCGAGTATCCGCCGTTCAGCGCCGATACGGACGACACCTTATGGGCGGGCAAACTGCAATTGGAGTACCGGCCTAACGACAACTGGATGATTTATGGTGGGGTAAACCGCGGCGTGAAGGCCGGCGGATTCAACGGCAAACTGAACGATTTTTCGCCGCCGTTGCCCGCCGCAGAATTCCCATATGGCGAGGAGAAACTTCTGGCTTACGAGGTGGGCTTCAAATCCACACTCTGGAATGACAAGGCCCGATTGAACGGTTCGTTCTACTTTTACGATTACGAAGACTATCAGGCGTTTGTGTTCGTGGGCCAATCGGGGTTTGTGCGCAATGCGGATGCGGAACATATCGGTTTTGAACTTGAATTGGCAACGCGTCCCACCGAGGCACTCGACTTGATGCTCAGCATGGCCTGGATCGATGCGGAGGTTCAGAACCTGGAGATCGCGGAAGGGATATTTCGCGATGTCGAGCCTGCTCACACACCGGAATTGGAATTTGCCGCTCTGGGCCGTTACACCTGGGCCAACGTATTGGCTGGTGGCGATATTGCATTGCAGGTGTCGGTGACCTATACCGACAGCCGTTTTCACAATATTCGCAACTTCGATACGCAGAAAATGGATGACTTCACCCTCGTCGACGCGCGTTTGTCATGGATGAGCAGTGACGGTCGTTGGGACGTTGCGATATTCGGTGACAATCTTACTGACGAAGCGTACAAGGTGACCGGTTTCGATCTGGCCACCTTCTGCGGTTGTAATGAAGAGGCCTGGGGCAGGCCACTCTGGTGGGGTATTCAGGCCAGATATAACATTCAATAGTCGAACATGAGGTTAATAGCAGCGTTCGTCGTCGCGGCAGTCGTCTCTGCCTGTGGCACGGGGCCCGCCAACGGTGCAGCGCCCATGGTGATCGCCGGTAACACCGTGCAGATCACCGAGCATGTCTACGTCATACCTGACCAGCGTGTTCCGCTCGTGCCGAATGTGGGCATCATCGTGGGGACGGAGGGAGTGCTGGTGGTCGACACCGGGATGGGCCCGGTTAACGCGGAAATTGTCCTTGACGAAGTACGGAAGATCACGGACCTGCCGATAAGCTACCTGGTCTGCACACATTTCCACCCGGAGCATAATTTCGGGGCTCAGTCATTCCCCGAGAATACGATTATTATTTATTCCAGCGCGCAACACAGGGATCTCCGCAACAAAGGCGAGGTTTATCGTGAGTTGTTCACGGAGTTATTTGGTGATGACGTAGCCGAGTTACTTGCCGGAGTCGAGATAACCGAGCCCGACGTGACCTTTGAGAAAAAAGTCGAGTTCGATCTGGGCAATCTCCCGGTGGAGCTGCATCACTTTGGGTATGCCGCCCATACCGGCGGCGACACAGTGATCTACCTGCCGGAACAGAAAGTAATCTTTTCCGGTGGCCTGACGCCGAACCGATTCTTCCCAATATTTCCCGACGAAGATAGCAGCGCTGCGGGTTGGATTGCCAGTCTCGAGCAGCTGGAGAAATTCGATGCCGTGCATGTGGTCCCGGGCCACGGGGAGGTTGGTGATCCGGCCTTGATTGCTTCCGTCAAAGCCTATCTGGTGCAACTGAGTGACGCTTCGCTGACGCTGAAATCCGCAGGGGTGTCCTTGGCTGAGGCCCAGGCGCAACTTTCACCGCGGTTCGAGCGAGAGTATGACGGATGGGACAATCCGAACTGGATCAACAATGCCATCGAAGTGATCTATGCCGAGACCGATTCCAAACCGTAACGTGACCGCACTTACTCATTTTGCCCGTTCGGATGCCGCCCGTCTGCTTGCGTTTGGCGGCATTGCATTCCTCGTATGCGGGATGTTGACCGGTGAAATCTACGCCATCTACATTTCCCATGTTGCAAACGGCATCATCAAGCAAAACTGGCAGGGCGTAATTTCTGCTGTCAGCAACGGCGACATGGAGGCTCTGACGCGGCATTTTTCGGTGATCCAGGACCTGACCGAAAAACGGGGCCGCACGATGAATACTCATTCTCATATCGCGGCTTATGGACTTCTTGCCCTTGTGCTGGCCCACGTTCAGCCGTATCTCACGCTAAGTTCCGGTACCGGACGTGTCGTTGCGAGCGTTTATCTCATTGGTGCAGTTTTGCAGGTCGGTGCCGTGTATTTGAGCTATTACGTCGGTGACTGGCTTTTTTACCTTGCTGACCTCGGCGCGTTACTGGTTATTGTGACGTGCGGCAGAACGCTCCTGGCGTTGCGGTCGTCCGGTATCGATACCCCGCCTCTCAATGAACATCTCACGGAGCAACTGGCACCGGCGGCCAGCCGATACCTGATGAAAAGTGGTCTGCTATTAATTGTCGTCGGAATGAGCTTCGGTCTGTATTACGCGTGGGTGTTGGTCAGCCATGATGAACCGGCGGTCTATGGTGCAATCAATGATGCCACAGCGCTGATAGTTGATGAGGATATAGAGGGCGCGCGGCAACAAATTATGCGGTTCAAGCGTGCGCAGTCCAAGATCGCCATAACCGCAGCGGCCCATTCCCATGCCATCGAATTCGGATTCCTGATGCTAATGCTGGCCTTAGTACAACGTTTTGTGCTTTTGCGGGACCAGTGGCGTCTCAGGTGGGCACGGGCGCTTTCGGTGGGTGCATATATGCTGCCCGTCTGTGTATTTCTCGCCACCCGATACGGTTTACGGGCGGCCGCCTTCGCGGATATCTCCGGTGCTTTGGTACTCATCGCTCTTGTAGCCATGGCATTTGGCATCGTGCGATATACCGGTCTAGCCGATCACGAAGCGGGACAGACTTCATCATGAATCCAATATCGCGACTCGTCATGCTTGCCGGTCTTGCATTGGTGGTCGCGGGTTTGGCATTTGCTCTCGGTGTCAGCTACTTTGTTGACCACGAAGCACGGCTGGTTGCGTACGATGCTTATCAGCCAACCTTTGAAAGCGTTATGCAGGACACAATTGACAGTGAGTGGCAAGCAGAACTGACGCAAGCCAACCGAATCGGCGTTACTCACCGACGCGCGGCCGACGTGCACACCCACAGTGTGAATATGGGCATACTGCTGATTCTGATTGGGCTGCTGGCGCCGTTGCTGAGCCGGCTCAAGAAACAATCGCCCTGGGTGTTGTGGGCAATGATCAGCTCCGCCTGGATTTACCCATTGGGACTGCTCCTGCAATTTGCTGGCTTAACGCAGGTGGGAGAAGCGCTGGCCGCTCTTGGTGCTGCGCTGGCCATAGCGGCCCTGGTATGGCTGTTCAGAAACCTATCCCGGGCGCTTGATACGATCAATCAATCCTGAATTCCTGGCCAAAACATGCGCGTGTCATTGGAACCGACTCGTCACGCCGAGATCGAAGTGGTAGCGACGGGTCTATGATTCCCCGAGGGGCGAGTGAGCTACCTCCGCTTGCCACAGGTCGTTAGTCTGTCCCTTGCGCAGCTCAGGCGGTGAAGCTGAGCGGCAGACCTGCGCGCGGCCAATCCATCGCAATCAGCTGGCCGGTGGCGCCCAGGGTGATAAACGCCGTGCGCATGTCCGACCCACCGAAACAGATGTTGGTCGGTGCAATGCCCGGCACGCGTATCGTCGTGATGGCCCCGCCCTTCGGCGAGAAACGGTTGATTACACCCGCCAGTGGGGTCGCGATACTCACAACACCGTCGGCCTCTATGGCCATGGAGTCGAACAGAGACCGGCCCATTGCGGCGGCCACGAATCGTCCCGGCAGAAAACCGGAACCGGCGTCGACCTGGCCCGGACCGGTGATCTCGAACGCGACCAGCCGGGCGGTCAACAGCTCCGCAACGTAGAGTGTCCGACCATCGGGCGACAGACCGATACCGTTCGGCGTGGTGAGCGGAAAGACGACCTCGTTGATCAGGGATCCGTCGGCGCGAGCGTAATATACCCCACCCTTGTCACGCTCCCGCGCACGCTCCGCTCCGAGATCCGTGAACCAGAGTCCACCCTCGCCGTCGAATACCAGATCGTTGGGTGCGCTCAGGGCGCGCTCACCGACGCTGTCGTACAGCAAGTCGACCCGCCCGGAATTGAGCTCGACGCGCTCGATCCGCCCACCGGAATACTTCTCTGCCTGCCCTAACGGAAGCAGCAACCCGTCAGACTCGACGAAAGTCGCGCCACCATTGTTGCAGAGATAACAGGCGCCGTCGGGTCCGATCGCGGCACCGTTGGGACCACCCCCCACCTCAGCAATCACATCCACGGAGCCATCCGCGTCGACACGGGTCAACGTCCCGCGTTCCAGTTCAACGATGAGTACGCTGCCATCATTCATGGCCACCGGACCTTCGGGAAACCGGAGACTGTCTGCGAGCACCTTGAACCCGGGCTGCGTTTCCTTGTCTTGCCTTCGTCCGCAGGCAGGCAATACACTCGTGCAGGCGGCCGTCGTGGTCGCCATCAGCAGTGTAGAGAATTCCCGCCGCGACAATCCCCGTCGCCGGCCACGCGTGTCATTCGATGCGACCATAGTGTGTGTCTCCATGCAGATCCGCTGTCGGCCAGCCGGCGACAGCACCCGTACTGTTTGCAGTATATTATGGCTGCTCTTGGGCCGATCGCCCATGACCAGACAGAGCTGGTGCCCACTTTGGTGCCCAAACCAGGATCACCTACCATCACCCAAGGTAATCTACCGCGTTAAGGATCTGCCGCTAAATGCTTGATTGGATTACCTTGGGTTACGGTGGGTTGTGAAATTCGTTTACTGAAAAATCACGGTTGACGCCAGGCGCAGGTATCCAGCGACGTGTGGTGTGATTTTCCGCGTGTCGGTGGTTCGATTCCACCCCTGTCTCCCTAACTTCGCGTGACCTATAATCGCGCCGGTCATGCTCGCCCTTTCCAACATCTCCTTGCGTCGCGGCCGCAAAGTCCTGGTCGAAGGCGTTAGTTTTCAGATTCACGCTGGACAGCGCATGGGCGTGATCGGTGCTAACGGCAGTGGCAAGTCATCGTTGTTTGCGATGCTCCTGGGCGAGCTCGAAGCAGAAGATGGTGAACTCGCTCTGGATCCGAAGGCCGAGATAGCCCACGTCGCACAGGAAAGCCCGCATGGCAACTGCTCCGCGGTCGATTACGTAATGGATGGCGACCGTGAGTTGCGAACCGTGCAGGCCGCCATTGCCGAGGGTGAAGCCGCGGCTGACAAACCGGACCTGCATCTCCTTTACGAACGTATGGAGGCCATCGAAGGCTTTACGGCCGAATCGCGCGCATCGCGACTGCTGCACGGTCTCGGATTCGCGGCGGAGGAATACACGAAACCCGTACTAGAGTTTTCCGGCGGTTGGCGCATGCGGCTCAACCTCGCCCGCGCGCTCATGTGCAGATCTGACATTCTGTTGCTCGACGAGCCAACCAATCATCTCGACCTGCCGGCCATTTTGTGGCTTGAGCGGTGGCTAAAGCGATACGAAGGTATTCTGCTGGTCGTCTCACACGATCGGGATTTCCTCGACCAGATCTGCACGCGCATCGCGCATATCGAGAACGAAACAATTAGTCTGTTCACCGGCAATTACAGCCAGTTCGAAACGCTGCGTGCCCAGCAGCTCGCGCAGCAGCAGGCGATGTACGCTCGACAACAAAAGCAGATCAAACACATTCAAAGCTTTGTCGATCGATTTCGCTATAAAGCATCGAAAGCGCGCCAGGCGCAAAGCCGCATCAAAATGCTCGAGCGCATGCAGCAGATCGCTCCTGCGCACGTCGATTCTCCGTTCCGGTTTCATTTCATAGAGCCACAAAAGCAGCCACAGCACCTGCTTGGTCTTACGGACGCAGCGGTCGGTTATGGTGAAAATGTCATTCTCGACAATATCGATCTGAACCTAATTGCTGGTGACCGGATTGGTCTGCTTGGCGTAAATGGCGCCGGTAAGTCAACGCTCGTTAAAGCCCTTTCGACAGGCAGTACACTGCTAAAGGGTGAGCGGATTCTGAGTAAGGATACGAAGATCGGCTACTTCGCCCAACACCAGCTCGAACTTCTGCGCCCGGAGCACAGTCCCATCGATCATTTACGGGACTACGCGCCAGACGATCGCGAGCAGGATCATCGCAACTATCTGGGCCGCTTCGGCTTCAGCGGAGAGCGGATCTTTGAACCGGTTGCGCCGTTTTCCGGTGGCGAAAAAGCGCGGCTGGTACTGGCGTTAATGATTCGTCAGGGGCCAAATTTGCTGCTGCTTGATGAGCCGACCAACCATCTCGACCTGGAAATGCGCCAGGCCCTGAGTGTTGCTCTCATTGAGTACACCGGCGCGCTGGTCGTGATCTCCCATGATCGTCATCTGTTAAGAAGTGTTTGCGACGAACTGCTCATCGTTCACGATGGCATTGTCGATCGATTTAATCGCAGCCTCGACGAATATCCGGCATGGCTCAGGGAACAGGAAAAAATGTCTGAACAGGCCGCGGCTAAATGGCAAAACGGCCCCGCGAGGACTGTAAACAAAAAGCAGCAGCGGCAGGAACAGGCGCAGCGACGGCAGCGCCTGAAGCCACTCTATGACAGAGTCCGGGACGTGGAAACAGAACTTGCCGAAAATCGTTCCAGACTCACCGAGTTGGAAGCGCGCCTTGCGGATGAATCGATTTACCTGGACGCGAGTCGGAAGGATGAACTGACTCAGCTGGTTCAGGATCAGGCTGCAGCAAAATCGGCAATCGAGTCCCTCGAATGGGAGTGGATCGAAGCAAGCGAAAATCTGGAGCAGGTAACATGAAAATCTGGGTCGATGCCGATGCCTGTCCGGTCGTCGCCAAGGAGATCCTCTTCCGCGCTGCCGACAGGACAGGCGTGCAACTAACGCTGGTGGCCAATCAGCCTTTGAGCGCACCGCGATCGACGAACATCAAAACACTCCAGGTCTCGAAAGGCTTCGATATTGCAGACGATGAAATTGTCAAACGACTTGATACCGGAGACCTTGTAATCACAAGTGATATCCCTTTAGCTGCCGAAGTGATTGCAAAAGGCGGCCACGCACTGAGCCCGCGGGGTGAGCTACACACCAATGAAAACATTGGAGCGAAACTAAATATGCGAGATTTTATGGACACTATGCGATCAAGCGGTGTCGAGGTGGGTGGAGGCCCGGCTGCTTATAGTCAGCGCGACAAACAGGAATTCGCAAACAGTCTGAATCGTTTCTTGACCAAGTATGCTGGTGATAGCTAGATGGAATGTTTACGTCCCGCAATCTGATGCGGTAGTGTCATCTCAGGCGATTCATTTTTTAAGCTCGAATGTGGAAGCTGTCTTTCGGATCCGCCCCTGGCCACCATTCTTTTCAACGACTTACAGAATTGCCGTTCGGCACAATAAGAATCCAAACTATGCAGCTTTGGGGGCTTCGGGTGGCGTGTCAGCAGTCGTATTTGCCGCGATACTTTTCGAGCCCTGGCAGAATTTGTATTTATTCGGAGTGATTGCGATTCCGCAGATATTGGCGGGTGTAGCCTACCTTTTTTACTCATGGTACAAGGACAAAAAATCAACCGACAATATCGGCCACATGGCGCACTTTACCGGAGCTGTTTGGGGTTTCTTGTTTACAGGGTTTATGAATTTTGAGCTATTTACTCGCTTCCTTCAGAAGACACTGCATGGTCCGGGCTGGCTCTAAGTTGGAAGGAAAATAGGGTCGAACTGAGTCTTCCAAAACTAAATGCGGCTCGGCCGCATTTAGTCCCTCGTAGGCGTCACTAACGCTCAACGAAATTCGGGGTCAATCCTGATTTTCATAGCGAATTGACAGGATGGTTAGTGCCACGGTTTTTCCGCTCGTTTTGACCAAAACTTCATCATCAATACGCTTCTTAAGAAGCGCCCTGGCAAGCGCTGAATCTATACTGATCGCATACGTTTTTGCGTCAGATTCATCCGGCCCTACGATTCGATAGCAGTGAGTGTCGCCGGCATCGTCGCGCACCGCTACGATCGCGCCAAAATAGACAGCGTCACCGTCGGGGAGTTCTCGAACCACATTCAGCGCGGGCAGCCGCTTTTGAAGATAACGAATGCGCCGATCCAAACCACCCAATTCTTTCTTGCGGTAAATGTATTCGGCGTTCTCCGAACGATCACCCTCGGCGGCGGCTTCAGCCAGAGCCTTTACAACATCGCGGCGTCGAAGCCAGATGTCGTCCAACTCTTTATGCAGGGCGGAGAAGCCCGCCGGCGTGATGTACGGTGACGAGCTTGGGGTGGGTGGACGCCATCGTCCCATGTCATGCCTTCCCTTTATTCGGTTGGAACGGAAAACAGGGTTGAACCGAGCTTTCCAAAAATACGTGCGTTTCGACCCCATTTTACCCAAGCGACTTATTAATTTTTGCCCAGGTGCCCACTTTGGTGCCCAATCCAGGATCACCTACCGTCATTCAACGTAACCTACGATGCCAGGAATCTGCCTCTAAACGTTCTATTGCGTTGCCTTGGGTTACGCAGGGTCGTGAAATCTGTTCACTGAAAATCCGCGTGTCGGAGTTCATCCGAGGCGCGAAGCGCCGACGGACGCAGGAAGTCGTCTATTCCGCCCCTGGCCACCACATCAACGTCGGCACTCACCTTCAACCGACGTACCCATGTAAGTTGCGCCACTTTCAAATCAGGTTAATTGGCGCAGAAATGCGCACGGCATTCTCACCGTGGGATCCACGAGAATGGCCGTATGTCGCCGTCGCCGAATAAACCTTGTGTCGGAGAGCGGAACAAGGCAACTACTCAGGACCATGAACGATTCATTGATCACCATCGGCTGGTGCTGCTGCGCTATCTCGACGGAACGGAACCGGGATCGGCGGAAGAGCCCGATGCTCTCGGCTATGTCGACAGCGTGCTTACGGCGTGGCAAGAAGTCTTCGGTAAGTCTGAACTAACAGATCCGAGCCCGGAGGAGAGGACATTCTGGTTTGCGTTGTACCAGCTAGAGGAGTTGGTCGAAATGTCCGGTCCTCACATTGATCCCTACGAAAAGCTCCTGATGGTGAATCTCGTCGAAGTCCGGGAATTGCTGCGGCACCGGCGAGCGCTTCCTGAGCACCGTTTCATGGCGACAAGACCCAATGGAGCGTGACGGACTCGCCAATGATCGTCACTCCGACAATTGAAACTGCACGGTCTCGTGCAGTAGCGGCAGACCTTTCACCCGATATTCGTGACAAAAGCGCTTATCGGAAACAGGCGCCACC
>Ga0255052_10001088_pt1 | contig 20804 bp, 14 predicted proteins | sample JV7_2_21_MG_FD_188632 | JGI IMG/M metagenome (GOLD analysis project Ga0255052, IMG submission 188632) | Seawater microbial communities from Jervis Inlet, British Columbia, Canada - JV7_2_21 | ecosystem: Environmental > Aquatic > Marine > Inlet | place: Canada: British Columbia | collected... | reverse complement strand
TGCCTGCACGAGCAGCCGGAAAACCCAGAGACGGGTCTCGTTTGCCAGCGCGGACAGCGCTTTCAGCGCTTCAATTACATCCATATATCGAGAATACTCGATATATGGATGTATAAGCAAGCCTTCGGGGTAATTTGCCGGGGTTTATGAGGCGATTGCGGCCTCGACGTAGGCGGCGCGGTCGTTGGCGGCCTCTTCCTGGGATATCTGCTTGGCGTTATACATCGCCTGATCGGCGACGCTGATGAGGTGCCAGAGCTCGTCCCCATGGGTCGGCATCAGGGCAATACCGACGCTGGCGGCACATTCTATTTCCTCGCCCTGGATGATATAGGCCTCGGAGGCCGTCTCCACGAGCCGTTCTGCCACGTGTTTGGCATCATCGACGCTGACGCCCGGGAGGACGATCGCAAATTCGTCGCCACCCAGTCTCGCGAGAATGTCCTCGGGCCGCAGGCAGAACTCGAGGCGATGACCGAATGCCTTAAGAAGTGCATCGCCCGCCTGGTGGCCAAAGCGATCATTGATCGACTTGAAGTGATTAAGGTCGAGATACAGCACGGCGCCCTGCTCGTGACGCGCAATACTCTCGCCCGCCTCTTTCTCGAAGCCACGGCGGTTCAGGACACCGGTCAGGGGATCGCGCAACGCGTCTGCAAGAATCTTTGTCTCATTGCGTTTGCGTTGCGTAATATCGATAAGGGTCACCGAGAAGTCGTGACCGACGGGCTCGCCGACGATACGCAACCAGGTCTCGCCCTCGTCCGCCTCCATTGAGGTCTCGTAGCTGATGCTGGATGCGCTGCGCTGCCCGTTGCCGAACCTTTGCATGAGCTTCTCGGGCTCCAGCAATTGCAGTTTGTCCAGCGGCATGCCGACCAGCGTGCCATTACCACTTTGTAAAAAACGCTCTGCGGCACGGTTTGCAAATGTGCAGCGGAACTTCTTGTCGCTGTCACGCTTGTCACGTGCAAAACGCAGGATACCGTTTGACGAATGCTCGACGAGCGAGCGAATCAGATGCTCGCTATCGGCCAGAGCTCTGAGCGCGCGCTTTCGCTCCGTTACGTCGCGGCAGACAACAACAGTGCCCTGATCCTGGCCGGCCGGGCCGGTCAAAGGTGCGCTGTTGAGTTCGAAATAGCGATCGCTGGTCATGCGCACCGTTTGGGTCAGATCGCGGCCTGCCGCGTGCTCCAGCACCGATTGCGCCTCGGGCAGGTCCTCCCAGAGGCGTTGACCTATAAGGCTCGCCTCGTCCGATTCCAGCAACGCCTGCGCCGGCTGATTTGCGCTAACGATGCGCTGCGACTTGTCCAAAACGATGATCGGATCGCGCACATGATCAAACATCGTCTGGTATGCCAGCGGACTGAACTCGTATACGCGGAGCTTCAGGCTCGCCCACCAATAGAGCGGCAACATGATGAGCAGTGCCGTCGATGTAAACGGAAATTCGCGCGGCCCGATGTTGAGCATGTTGTTAGCGATGCTGACACTGTAGGGCAGGATCGTGCAGATCAGCAATAAGCCAACCTTGCCTCGATGTGCGCGCGCAATTGTCGGCATGCGGCCCATCAGTGCCACTACCGAATATCCGAACAGGCCGTAGGCAAACGGCGCGTGCACGCGATTGAACCAGAAGTGTTCATTGGCTTCGGTGAATCGTGCGCCGTCTGCCGTTTCGACGACCGTCCAGATCATGTTGTGCAATGGATTGCTTACGGCCAGTACCGACGTGATTACCGGGATAATCCACAAGATTGCAAGCACGAGTGGCCGAGGCGGGCCCACCGTGTATTCCCTGTAAATCGTGTAAAGGACGACCGGTAAAAAACCCGCGCTGAAAAACGACAGGGTCCTGCCGATTCCATACATGTTGCCGTCGGTCGTACCGTAACTGAATGCACTACCGCCGATCATCGCAGCGATCAGAAATAAAAAATACGAGATCGCGTTATTCGCAGACTGGGCAGACGCCCTCGACACGCGCACCGAGAGCCAGAGATAGATCACCGCCGCGAAGCCGAACGCCGTCGGCAGAACGAGGCTAAGCTGCTCCGTCATCGACCGGCTCCGGGCCGCAGGCATTCAGATCGGGCGTACATCCGGCGATCCTATCGACCCCGGCGGGCCTTTGATGCGACCTGTGCCGCATTCCCTGCTGAGGAAACGCGCAAGAAATCACATTTTTAGGAGAAAAATCGGGGGTTTACGGGATTTTGCGCGAAATCCGTGTTTCTAACTATGGTAAATGGCGCCCTTATGGGGCCACTTCAGACGCCCTCTGCGGTGTCAGAAACGAGCGTATCGACGACCGCATTCAGGCATTCCTGCTTGCCCTTTCCGGCGGCCTGGGCAAGCTCATAGGCCTTGAGCTGACGATGTGCACTGGTGCCACGGCTCAGGATCTGCCGGGCATCGGCCACCTCCGCTTCGCATCCGAGCGCCTCGGCATCTTCTGCGATGAGGGTCTCCAATTCATCCAGCAGTTCCTCGAACGGCGCGACCCGCCCTTTCGCAAGGTCGATCAGCCCCTCGTCAAAGCTGTAACGCATCGCCCGCCAGCGGTTCTCCTTGATCAACATCGGGGTGTAGATACGCCAGCGCTGGTTGGCCAGTCGCAGGCGGTAGAGCATGCGCAGTATGCAAATGAGCAGCGCGGCGAGCGCGATCGCATCGTCCATGCGCGTGCACACATCCATGATGCGGGTCTCCAGCGTCGGAAACCTGCCGCTCGGCCGGAGATCCCACCAGATCTTTGTCGAGTCCTCTATGAGCCCTGCATTGACGAGAATATCGACATGGCGCTGGTACTCCGCAAAGCTCTCGAAGCGCTCGGGAATTCCCGTGCGCGGCAAAGCATCGAATATCGTCAGCCGATAACTCTTGAGCCCGGTATCTATTCCCTCCCAGAACGGCGACGAACAGGACAGCGCTAACAAATGCGGCAGGAAATAGCTCATCTGATTCATCATGTCGATGCGCAGCGCATCGTCGTTGATGCCGACATGCACGTGCATGCCGCAGATGACGAGGCGCCTCGCCGCCGCCTGCATTTCCATCGTAAGCGACTCGTAACGATCCTTCTCGGTATGCTTTTGCTCGGTCCAGCGGCTGAACGGATGGGTCGAGGAGGCAATCGGTGCAAGACCATGCCGGTCCGCGACCTCGATGATAATTCTGCGCAAGCGCGCCAGATCCTCGCGTGCCTCCTGCACGTTTTTGCAAACCTTTGTGCCGATCTCGATCTGCGAGCGCAAAAGCTCCGCGGTGACCTGGCCTCCGCAAAGTTCCTCGGCCTCGCCGATGAGTGACGTGGGAGGGTCTATGACCAGCCCGCGGGTCTCCTTATCGACCAGCAGGTACTCTTCTTCTACGCCGATTGTAAATTCCGGTTTGACTCGGATCATCGCTTGCTCCGCATTCTTGTCTCAGGCGTCGTTAACGCGCGTTGTCGTTATGCGTGAATTCTCCGCGGTTCACTGATCTTGTCGGGTATCGTCCGGATGATCCCGGCAAAGATTTCCGTAATTTCGTCGACGCCAGCCTGATCATCGATCAGGTCCTGCCGAATCTCAATGCCGACATACGGCAGTCCATTGGCCTCTGCATGATGGTCGATCGTAAAGTCCTGCGGCGCCTTGCCCGAGTACGGCTCGTTATCGCCGACGTGGAAGCCCGTTTCGTCGAGCGCTTTCAGAAACACCTCCGCAAGTCTCTTGTCGGCGTCCCACAAGACACCCATGTGCCAGGGACGGGACACACCGTTAAGAACCGGCGTAAAGCTGTGTATCGCCAGCACGGCCGGGGGGGTCCCGAAAGACTGCAGGCGCCGGATCTCCGCCGCGACACCTTTGTGATATGGCCAGTAAATAAGATTCGCACGGATTTCCTTTTCCCCTGCCTGCAGATTTCTGTTGCCCGGTATGACGATGCCGTCGCCATATTCGAGAAAAGCGCTCGGATCCAGGAGCTGCCGGTTGCAGTCGATGACCAGTCGGGAGTATTCGCAGAGGACTGCCGTCACTGAAAGTCTGGCCGCCAGCTGCCGGGTCAGGGTGCCGGCGCCGATATCCACGGCCAGGTGGCAACGCCGCGCAGGCGGGTCGAGCCCCATATCGCCGAGAGACGAGGGCAGGCGCCGGCTGGCATGGTCGCAGACCAGTATCACCGGGACTTCGGAATCGCAATTCAGAACTGTACAGGGGGGCGGCTCATGTGCCGCGAGAAATTCAGTATCAGTCGGATTACTGTCTGTGCCTTCTGAGGGCATATTCGGTCTGACGTCGGGTTTGTTGTCTGTCAGTGTACCCCATCAGGGTCATGCTAGCTGCTGAGAGTGTTCGTCGTCCGCCCAGGGCTCGAAGGTCTGCACCGAGGTCGGTCGGGCGATGTAATAGCCCTGGGCAAACTCGACGCCAAGCGCCGAGAGCTTGTCGAGGACTTTCTTGGTCTCGACTCGCTCGGCGATCGTTTCGATGCCCATCGCTTTGCCAACCTGATTGATCGCAACGACCATGCTTTCGTCAACCGCGTCTTCTGCGACGTTGCGGATGAACTGTCCGTCGATCTTCAGATAATCGACGGGCAGGTTCTTGAGATAGGTAAATGAGGACAGGCCGCTGCCGAAGTCATCGAGCGAGAATTTGCAGCCGAGTTTCTTCAATGCCTGCATGAAGTGAATCACGCGCGAGAGATTCGATATAGCTGCAGTTTCGGTAATCTCGAAGCAGACGGCGCCGGCAGGCAGCTTCTGTTTTTCGAGTTCGTCAATCACGTACTCCAGAAATCTGTCTTCACTGAGTGACGTGCCGGACAGGTTTATCGCGATCGTGAAGCGCGCTTCGCCGGATTTCGAATCGCGATCGGCGAGCTGAGTCAACGCCTCATGAATGACCCACCGGTCGAGTTTCGACATCAGGTTGTAACGCTCTGCCGCCGGAATGAACTGATCGGGCTGCACGAGCTCACCGTTTTCGTCACGCATTCTTAGAAGCAGTTCGTAGTGGCCGCGCGATTGGCAATTCTCTTTACCGATGCCGATGATGGGCTGGTAGAAAAGTTCGAGCCGCTCTTCCTCCACGGCACTCGTTATCCGCGATACCCACTTCATTTCCTCATGCCGGAGCGACGCGTCACTGTCCTGGTACAAGTGAATCTGGTTACGGCCCATATCTTTCGCCGAGTAACAGGCAACGTCTGCCGAACTCATGATCGTGGCTACATTCGGGCAGTCATGCGCCACCATGACGACGCCGATAGAGCAGCGCACGCTCGTAAATGCGTCCTGCCACTCGAAGCGATATTCTTCGACGGCGCTGCGAATGACTTCGGCGACTTCCGTCGCCCGATCTTCGGTACAGCGCTCCAGCAGAATACCGAACTCGTCGCCGCCCAGGCGTGCCAGCACGTCGGTCGAGCGGATATTGTTTTGCAGAAGTTCAGAGACTTGCAGGAGCAGTTCGTCGCCAGCCGTATGACCAAAGGTATCGTTCACGACCTTGAACTGATCGAGGTCGAGATACAAAAGGGCATGCGAAGTCTCGTTGTTCTCGTGCGTACTCTCGAGGGCCTCGACGAGGCGGTTCTCGAACTCGCGCCGGTTGATGAGGCCGGTGACGGCATCGTGAGATGCCTGGTAGGAAAGTTGACGGAACAGCCTGGATTCCTTGCTGACGTCATGGAATACCATCACGGCGCCGATGACATTGCCGATACGATCGCGAATCGGCGCGGCCGAGTCCTGAATAGGCACTTCATTGCCGGCCTGCGTGATCAGTACCGAGTTCTCGGCAAGCGTAATCACCCGGCCTTCCTTCAGGCAGCGCACGACCGGATTGTCAACGGTCGCCCGAGTATGCGCATTCACGATGGTCATGATCTCGTGAATGGGTTTGCCGCGCGCATTGCGAACCTCCCAGCCGGTCAGATCCTGCGCCACCGGATTGATGTAGTCGATATTGCCCTCTGCATCGGTCGTGATGACGCCGTCACCGATCGACTGCAGTGTGACCTGGGCGCGTTCCTTCTCCTCGAAGACGCGAGTCTCGGCGAGTTTTCTCTCGGTGATGTCGGTGATCGTGCCTTCGTGGGCGACGACGTTGCCGTCATCGTCGTGTATGGCTCGGGAGTTCTCGAGTACGACGATCTCAGACCCGTCCTTGCGCCTCAGGCGGTACTCGAAATTCTTGACGACGCCCTGTGCTTCGAGCCGGGCAAAAACGCGCTCCCGATCGATCGGATTGACATACAACATCGTCGTACGACCGGCGTTCTTGAGATCCTCGGCCGAGTCGTAACCGAGCATCTCGACCAGTGCCGGGTTCACGGTGATCAGATCGCCTTCCCGTGAAGCGATGTACACGCCATCGACCACGTTTTCGAACAGGCCGCGATAGCGGGACTCACTGCTTCTGAGCTTGTGTTCGTCCAGATGCCGTTTGATGGCGATGCCGGCAAGGCGCACCATGCGGCTGATCTTGTCGAGTTCGTCGTCCGTCGGCTCTCTGCGCGTGTCCAGATAGACGTCCAGCGTGCCGATAATCATGCCGGCGTTGCCGTACACCGGGAATGACCAGCAGGCGGCAATGTCGTGCTTCGCGGCCAGTTTTTCAGTGCCGGCCCAGCCCTCGTCTTTCGAGATATCGGTTACAAACTTGTCGCTGACGCCAAAGACGGCAGCGCCGCAAGTGAGGCTTCTCTCATCGACCTTGACGAAATCCAGCGCCAGCTTGAACTTGTCCGAAAGGTTAGGCGCCTGCTCGACTGACAGCGTCTGACTCTTGATGTCGAGCATCATGATCGCGACGCGCATACCAACGCTGATCTTTTCCGTGCTGCGGCAGATCGTACGCAGGGTCCGGTCGAAGGGTGTGCTGGCCGCGATCATCTCCAGAATCTTGTTTTGTGAGATCGCGACTTCCTCATTGCGCTTTCTTTCCGCGATATTTGAGATGCTCACCCGAATCAGCCTGCGCCCCTCGTCCGGCAGGCGGCTGAATCGAACCTCGCAGGGAATCTCGATGCCGTGTGCATCTTTGTGCATCCACTCGAATGTCGGATGTTCACCCCGCAACGCTGCCTTGATGAAGCCACGGTCGATGCCAAAAGACGGCTGGCCGTCGGGTTGATTCTTCGGACTGATGGCCTCGGGTCCGATGCTCAGAAGCCGCTTACGCGGCATGTTGAACAGCTGGCAGGCGTTTTCGTTAGCGTCGGCGAAACGATTCTTGTCGATGTCGAATACAACGATCGCCTCCGGTGCGTTCTCGACCAGCGCACGGTAGCGCTCCTCGTTCTCGACCAGTGCTTTCTCGGCTTTGCGCCGTCTGGTGACGTCGCGCAGGCTAATGACGAAGATACGGCCTTCACCGACCTCCAGGCTGCTGGCATTGATCTCGGCAATGAATTCCTCGCCACTGGCGCGTGCCGCGGTAACTTCGCCGTTCAAGGTTCTCGCGCGTGTGGCGTCCAGGCTCGAGACAAAGGGCTGCAAAAAATCGGCGAGTTCCCTGTCTTTGGCACCGGGCAGGAAGCGCGATAGCTGACTGCCGATCAGCTCCTTTTTCGACAGTCCGAAATACTTCGAGCAAATCTTGTTGCAGTTTCTGATGACACCTTCGTCACTGACAGACATCAATGCGTCGGTGACGCTGTCAAATATGACTTCGATCGGGGTGGTTGTCGTGAGTGACTGTGTGAGGGACTGGGAGAGAGTCTGAGACAAGGTCTGGCTGATCGTCTCCTCCATTTTGTCATAATGCTGGTCGATCAGCTTGAGAAGGGCAAGGAAGTCCAGTTTGTTGACTCCGGACTTTTCAGTCGCTTCCTTGATCTGCTGTCTTAATTCCCGATGCATTAATGCCCAGACCGTATGCTTCCTTTACTGCGCGTGCAGTCCGCCGACTTGTCGCGCCTAGCCCCGCAGACGATCGCCCGGTCTTTCCGTGGGGGGGTCCCTTCACTGCCGTAAGACGTATAAGGACGGTCTTCGGGCAGCCTGACGCATACCCTAATTCCGACGACCGAATTCGTCTGTGATGCAGCTCTCGTATTGAAAAAAAACTTGGGAAAATTTTCCCGGAACGATGAATGATATTATGAAAAATGATTTTTCCGGGTCATTGGGAACCAAATCCGGCATCCCACAACCGGACATCATTGAAAAATGTGAACCAGTTACGGTAATCCTGGCCCGGATGCTCAATAAACGTTCAATCCGGCGCAGTTTATGACTTGCAGGTGAACCGGCACCGGCATGGGGACTTATCCCGAAGGAGGGACGGCCCCCGCTTATAACTTTTTTGGGAAATGAGAAATGGGGCATACCCCGCTTTGATCAGAATTGACCCGGGACGGTCCCAATGCGGGGACCGTCCCCGCTACTCTTCGTTCGCAGGCTGCGAGATCGGCGCCTCGCCAGCGGCTCCGCCTGCCTCATTGCCGTTCGTCACGGGTACCGCCCTGAGGCTGCCGACCTGGATCGGGATCGCCATGAGCCTGGCCGTCATGCCCTGCTCGTTTTCAATCTCGGCCGACACATTCAGAAACAGCCTGCCTTCGCGTTGCGGAATCACCGTGACCTGCTCGGCCGAGAAGCCCTGATCGCCCGCGGGGACGAGCGACACGCGCTCGGACTGGGCCTCAGTGAACATCAGGCTGGTCGAGTCGTTGATTCGATAGTTCACGGTGATTGGTTCATCCAGCTCCGACGATACTTTGACATTTATCGACAACGGAATGCCGACCACCGGCAGCCCGAGGATTTCGTATTCGATATCGATTGGTGCCGGGGAGTTACGGGAGGAGCCTTGCGCATCTTCATCAGGCATTGCCGGCTTGCTGTGTACTGCCGTGGATGCGCCGGCAACACTTTCGTCACCCTCGCAGGCATTAAGGCCGGCAATGACAATGAGCGATACGAGGACAGCGAGGATTCGATTCATTTCTTTCACGGGACGGGATTGTGGTCCTATTGTGACATCAAAAGTGCCGGAGTCGAACGTTGCGCTGATCACCCCGTGACCCCTGTCGCCGAGCGCACAATTGCCGCAGACCCGCCACCGGTTCCTCCCCAGACCTACTGGAATCAACACCTTACAGCCACATAATGGGACAGAAGTCCGGCCAGCCCTTGTGAGTATTGTTAGAATCTGCCGTCCGTAGCAACGGCTGGCAATCAGAAGACCCGGAATTCGCATTTCAAACATGGGCAATAAGACAATACTCGTGACCGGTGGTGCCGGCTACATCGGCAGTCACGTCGTGCGGCAGCTCGGCGAGGCCGGCGAGACCGTCGTTTCGCTGGACAATCTGTCGACCGGCTTCGAAGAGGCGGTAACCTCAGGGGATCTCGTTATCGGAGACACGGGTGACGCCGAGCTCCTCGAAAAAATATTCCAGAATCATGACATCGACACCGTCATGCATTTTGCAGCAAAGACCATCGTGCCGGAGTCGGTCGCCGACCCGCTCCGTTATTACCTGAATAACACGGCCAACAGCCGCACGCTGCTCGAGTACTGTGCGAAAAACGATGTGAAAAACTTCGTGTTTTCCTCGACGGCCGCCGTGTACGGCATTCCGCCCGATGGCAAAGCCTCGGAGGCGACGGCGACGAAACCGATCAACCCGTATGGCACGTCCAAACTCATGACGGAGTGGATGCTCAGGGACCTGGCTCTTGCAGGCGGTCCCCGCTATGTCGCGCTCCGTTACTTCAACGTCGCCGGCTGCGAGCCGACCGGGACGATTGGCCAGTCGACGCCAAACGCCACCTTGCTCGTCAAAGTCGCCTGCGAAGCCGCCGTCGGCGCAAGACCCGGCGTCAAGGTATTCGGCACCGACTATGAGACGCCCGATGGCACCGGGCTCCGCGATTACATCCATGTCGAGGACCTTGCCACCGCCCACTTGAATGCACTCGATTACCTGAGGGATCAAGGAAAGCCAGTAACCCTGAACTGCGGTTACGGCCACGGCTACAGCGTCCGCGAGGTCCTGGAAGCCGTCGAGAAAGCCAACGGCAATCCTCTCAACATCGACGAGGAACCCCGCCGTGCAGGCGATCCGCCAATATTGATCGCCGTCGCCGACAAGATCAGGCACGTAATCGGTTGGCAGCCCGAATTCGACGACCTCGACACGATCGTCAGGACCAGTCTCGAGTGGGAGAAGAAGATCGTCGCCAAGGATCCAACGGCCTATTGGGCGACCTGAGCCCGTAGCGCCGGTGATACACTGCCATCATGAAGCTTCGCGGGCCTCAATCACTTAATCAGCTGATCCTGGTTGGCTTCGGCCTGGTCGCGTTACCGCTACTGGTGGCCGTTATCTGGGCGCTGGCCAACCTGGACCGTTTAGCCGAGCAAAGCGAGCAGCTCGTGACCTCCGGCGTCTCTGCCGCCGAGAACAACCGCCAGCTCGTCGAGCAAGTCGCCTCCCTCGAACGCGTCTCGCGTCAATACCAGATCCTGAGAAACGACGAGAGCCTCGCTATCCTGCGGCAGGACCTTGCAGGCCTGCAGGAAACGCTCGAGAGCATGAAACCGCTCGCCGAACAGGCCGACACGATGGAACTGGTCACCGCGGTCGGTATCGGTGCAAGACGCATCGTTAACACGCTGATGCAGGGCGGAAACAATGACGCGAGAGCGCAAGTCGCCATCGATGATTTCGCCAACCTGAGGCAACGCGTAATTCGACTGACGACGATCCTGAGCAGCTATATCGAGATCGAACTCAGCACCATGCAGGAGAGTGCGCGGCACGCACAACAGATCTCCGCCTGGCAGACGGCAGCACTCATACCGGGCACGATCATTCTTGTATTGTTCTTCACACTGCTCGTCGCCCGCCCGATCCGCCAGATCGACAGGGCCATCGCCCAGCTCGGTCAAAGCGGATTCTCGAGACCCATCGAGGTCAAAGGCCCGACCGATCTCGAACGACTCGGCCGCCAGCTCGAGTGGCTGCGTATCAGACTGCTGGAACTCGCCCAGGAAAAAAACCGCTTCCTGAGGCACATGTCGCACGAGCTCAAGACGCCGCTTGCGAACATCCGCGAGGGCACCGAGCTTCTCCTCGACGGCACGGTTGGTGAACTCGAGAAACCACAGCGCGAAGTCACCGACATCCTGCGACTGAACGGGCTCAAACTGCAGCAGCTCATCGAGAACCTGCTGTCGTTCAGCGCCTGGCAGACCAAGAACGAAGTCCTGACGCTAACCGACTTCCCGCTGCGCGCGCTCGCCATCTCGGTTGCCAAAGCACAGCGCCTTGCGCTCAAAGCCGCCGACATTCAGTTAAGACTCGACGTCGAAGATATCGTCGTCAACGCCGATCGCGAGAAAATGAGAACCGTGCTGGATAACCTCTTGTCCAACGCCGTCAAGTTCACTCCCAAGGGTGGAACCATCACAATTGCTGCCAGCTCGGGCCCTAACAGTTTCGTGCTCGAGTTCGCAGACACGGGTCCCGGGATACCCGAGCATGAGACGCCCCGCATCTTCGAGGCATTCTTCCAAGGAGCCCAGGAACAGGGCGGACAGGTTGCGGGGACGGGTATCGGGCTGTCTGTCGTACTGGAGTGCATACAGGCGCACGACGGTTCAGTAGAATTGGTGCATTCGGATGAGTACCCGGGCGCACACTTCCGGATTCACATTCCGCAAAAACCGGTGGCCGTGCAATCAAGGATCGCTGCAAGTGCTTAGAGCATTACCGACAAACAAAATTAAAATCATTGCGGTCATATCGATCATGGTTGCGACGATGACCGGCTGCGCCGACATGAAAGGCTGGCTCACCGGCAAGCGAACGGCAACGCCTGGTGAGTCCGTCATCCTGGGCGCCCCCGAGGCCGACCAGTACGTCAAGGAGATGTACGAACTCGCTGCCGGCGATCCCGCAACTCAGGCGGAGATCTATGCCGATGCTGAGTCTGCTGCCACATTGACACCGGGACCTTCGACCCGATTACGTTACGCCCTCGTGCTGGCTACGCCGGGACACTCCGCCAGCAATCCGCAGGAAGCGCAGAGCATCTTTCGTGATCTGCTCGCGGAGACGGAACTCATGACCCCATCGGAGACCGCGCTCGCCACCATTCATCTGAAATCCGTCGAGGAGAGAATCGTCCTCGGCGCAGAGACGCGACGCCTTCGCTCCGAGCACGATCGGGCGGCCACCACCGAGGAGCAGGCAGTCGCGCAGCGTATCGCCAGGGTCGAGTCCGAGAACAAACAACTCAGACGCTCTTTGGAGGAAGCCGAGCAAAAACTCGATGCCATCACCTCGATCGAGCGATCCATCCGCGAACAGACCGATAACCGCGAGATACAGAATTAAACGCGTCGAGTACGCAATCTATAGACAAACGAGCGAACCGCAAACATGGCACAAGCAGCAGCAACACAAGTAAAAGGCAAGATCCTGCTCGTCGACGACGATCCGGGCCTTCTTCGCTTACTGAGTATTCGCCTTCGCGCCGAAGACTATGAAGTCGAGGCCGTCGAGAGTGCACACAAGGCGCTTGGTGTGCTGCATCGTTTTCGCCCCGATCTCGTCATTACCGATCTCCGCATGGACAAGATGGACGGCATTGGTCTGTTGAAAGAATTGCAGACCCGATCGCCGGGGCTGAGAGTGGTCATCATTACGGCCCATGGCACGATCCCTGACGCCGTCACCGCGACACAAAGTGGCGCGTTCGGATTTCTAACGAAGCCGATTGACAAAGACGAACTCAGGGAGATGGTCGAGCGTGCACTCAAAGTCTCGGGCTCGGCTGATGTCGACGAGGACTGGGCCGCAGAGATCATCACCCGGAATCAGACGCTCAAAGAGCGCCTGGCCCAGGCCAAGATGGTTGCCGCCACCGATGCGCGTGTATTGATCACCGGTGAGTCCGGAACCGGCAAGGAATTGCTTGCGAGAGCCATCCATCGCGCGAGCCCCAGAACGAACAAGCCTTTCGTCGCCATCAACTGCAGCGCGATGGCCGAGAATCTGCTCGAGTCCGAGCTCTTCGGCCACGAGAAGGGGGCTTTCACCGGCGCCACAAAGAGCCACAAAGGCCTGTTCCAGTCGGCCGACGGTGGCACCCTCCTCCTCGATGAAATCGGCGACATGCCGATGCGCTTGCAGGTCAAACTGCTGCGGGTGCTTCAGGAACACCAGGTAAGACCGGTCGGCAGCACCGAGGCCGTCCAGGTCGATGTAAGAGTCATCTCAGCCACGCATCGCGATCTCCAGGAGATGATGCGCGAGGGACGTTTCCGCGAAGACCTCTATTATCGATTAAACGTTGTCAACATCGATATCCCGGTGCTCGACGAACGACGCGAAGACATCCCCCTGCTCGTCTCACACTTCCTGCAGGAAATAGCAAGCGAAGCCGGCCAGGAAAGAAAAGTCTATGCGCCCGAGGCCGTCGAACTTCTCGTCACTGCCGAATGGCCCGGCAACATCCGTCAGCTATTTAACGTTGTCAGACAAAACGTCGCCCTCTCCAGGTCCCCGGTCATCTCGGGTGAACTCGTACAGTCATCACTCGGCGAACACGCCGGCAAACTCGCCTCATTCAGCGACGCCAGAGATGAATTCACCAGGAACTACCTGTCACAGATCCTGCAGATCACCATGGGCAACGTCTCCCAGGCCGCCAGACTCGCAAAGAGAAACCGCACAGATTTCTACAAGCTGCTCGCAAGACACGATCTGAACCCGGACACGTTCAAGACTCGGTAGAAAAACAAAAAAACAGACAGGAACGAACGAGAACCCAGATAAGAAAGGGCCAGCAAAATTGCTGGCCCTTTCTTTTTGCATATGACTTCAGGATTCCTCTGTCTGTTCCCGGGAATCTTTCACTGTCTCTACGACAGTCTCCCCATTTGCCCGCTTGCTGTAGCCCTCTGCGGACAGTCCATACTTATTCAATAAATCATAAAGCGTCGGCCGCGTAACGCCCAATAGCTCGGCCGCACGCGATATCTTTCCAAAGGCCTGCGTTAACGCAATTCGAATTGCTTTCGATTCGGCAAGCCGCCGCGCTTCGCGAAGATTGAGCGTAAGCTGCTCCGGTTCCGCACCTTCAATGCCCAGGTCTTTTGCTGTTACCTGGCTGCCGTCGGCCATGATCACCGCACCCTTGATCTTGTTTTCCAGCTCCCTGACATTTCCAGGCCAGGAATAAGACTCAATCGCCTTGTTAGCATCATCGCTGAATGTCAATGTCCTGCCCTGCTGATTACAGAACTTCGCAAGCAATGTTCGTGCGAGGAGCAGCCTGCCCTCCTCACGTTCGCGGAATGGCGGAATATCGATCGTGATCTCACTGACGCGATAATAGAGATCCTCACGGAAGGTACTTTCCTCGATCATCTCGCGGGGGTTTTGATTCGTCGCACAGACCACGCGTACATCGACCGAGATCTCCTCGCGACCACCCACCCGTTCCACGACGCGTTCCTGAAGAAACCGCAGCATCTTTGCCTGCAATGCCAGCGGCATGTCACCGATCTCATCCAGGAACAATGTGCCGCCATCGGCAAGCTCTACTTTTCCGGGCGTCTGTTTTGCAGCGCCGGTAAATGCGCCTTTTTCAAAACCGAACAGTTCCGATTCGAGCAGGTTTTCGGGAATGGCAGCGCAGTTGATTGCGACAAACCGATTTTCGACGCGCGGACTCAGACGATGTAATGCGCGCGCCAGCAGTTCCTTGCCGGTACCACTTTCTCCCAGCAATAATGTCGTCACATCTGTCGGCGCCACTTTTTCGATCATGCGGCAAACGGCCAACATGCCTTCGCTGGCCGCAACGATGCCGTCCAGGGGAGAGTTAACAGCTATGTTTTGCAGGCGGCGATTTTCTGCTTCCAGCTCTGAAATATTGAATGCTCGCTCGACCAGTAATTGCAGCGTGTCTGTGTCAACAGGTTTCTGATAGAAATCGTAAGCACCCATCTCTACCGACTTGAGTGCGTTCTCCTGATCGCCGTGACCGGTCACGACGATGACTTTGGTATGCGGTGCGAGCGAGAGAATTTCCCGCAACGTCGACAAACCTTCGTCGACTCCTTCCGGATTTGGCGGCAATCCTAAATCCTGTAATACGACCATCGGCTCATGGCGACGCAGCTCATTAATTGCCGAGCCCTTGTCCTCGGCGGACAACACTTCATAGTCCTCGAAGCACCAGCGAAGCTGGCTCATCAGCCCCGGGTCGTCCTCGACAATGAGTAATTTTCTGTTGGCGTCGCTCAATCTGATCCTTCGATTCCCACAACATGCAGGCAACTCTTAAACCTGCATCGAAGAGGCGCAATGTTGCCACGTCGGACGCAAGGAGTGGAGGGTTTCGGTCACACGCCCTATCGGTACTGGGTCAACAAGGGACCGACAACGAGGCTCTGATGTAGTCAACGTCACCGTTTTCGGTCTAATCAAACCAGATATGACACGCCCGACATGTATCGGTACCTAACATCTTGAATTCAAATGATAGATTGACCGAATCATCTATACGTATTTAACGCAGTTGCGAATCATTATCATTTGCGCTAACTTCTGTAGCTATTGCCAATCAAGGCTTTTCCCGGAATCAGGTTCGATGCAAAGCTCGAAAACAAACAGACGCGTATTGAGCATATTATTGCTCGTTGTCGCAACAGCTGCGGTACAGGCGCAGGAACGCGAGCAATCGGCAGAAAACAAGGCCGATACTGATCAGCACGCGCTCGACAATGTCACGATTATCGGCCGCAAAAGCGATGTAGCCGACGTCCCCGGCTCTGCTCACATTGTCGACAACGAACACCTGGCAATATTCATGCAGAGCGACGTCATGCGCGTGTTGCGCACGGTTCCCGGCGTCTATGTTCAGGAAGAAGAAGGATTCGGCCTGCGACCCAACATAGGCATTCGCGGCTCAGGCCTCGACCGTTCAAGCCGCATCGCATTACTCGAAGACGGCATCCTGATTGCACCGGCACCCTACGCTGCCCCTTCGGCCTATTATTTTCCAACTCAGCGCCGCATGCATGCCCTCGAAGTATTAAAGGGACCCGCGGCCGTCAGTATTGGGCCAAGAACGACCGGTGGTGCCATCAACCTGATCTCGACACCGATACCCGATTCCATGGGCGGCATGATTGATCTCAGAATTGGCGAACATGCCACGACCGATGCACATCTGAACTTTGGCGATCGCGGCCAACGATTCTCCTGGCTCGTTGAAACCGTGCAAAGCGAGAGCGACGGATTCAAGGACATCGATTTTCATCCTGAGCTGACAACTGGTTACGACCTCCAGGACTACGTCCTGAAAGCACAATTCGACAGCGATCCCGCCGCCAGTCTTTACCAAAGCCTGCGTTTCAAAGGTGGCTATACCGAGCAACTGGCTGATGAGACATACCTTGGCCTGACCGATGAAGACTTCATCGGCGATCCCAACCGGCGATATGCTGCTTCGGCAGGAGACCTATTCGACAGCGAGCACAGTCAGCTGCAGCTGAGTTACATCATCGACTCAGGTCAAAGCTGGCGCAGCGAAGTTACGGTCTATCGCAATGACTTTGCTCGTAACTGGTTCAAGCTGCAATCCGTTGACGGCACAGGGATCGGTGCCATCCTCGCCGATACGCAGACCTATGCAACCGAGTTCGACTATTTAAGAGGTACCACAAGCCCTGATGATGCGATCGTTAAACGCAACAACAACCGCGACTATTATTCTCAGGGGATACAGGCCGAACTCGAATGGGGATTCCAGCTCGGCGACACGGACCTGACTCTGACCACCGGCGTCCGTCTGCACGAAGACGAGGAGGATCGTTTTCAGGACGAAGACGGCTATCGCATGGAGGACGGGACGCTCGTCATGACAAGCGATGGCGCTCCCGGTTCTACCACCAACCGCATTAGCAGCGCCGACGTTAGCTCTTTTTTCATCGACACCGAGGTTCGTGCCGGCGACTGGATCTTCACGCCGGGACTGCGTTTCGAAGACATCGACATGCTACGTCTCGATTTTTCAACAGACGATCCGGATCGTTCCCAGGGTCCGAGTCGGATCAGAGAAAACTCGGTGTCCGTGCTTATCCCGGGCATGGGCGTGCTCTACAGGCTTAATGGGGACTGGCGACTTCTGGCGGGCATCCACAAAGGCTTTAATCCGCCTGCCCCGGGCAGCAGCGTTGATGAGGAATCGAGCATCAATTACGAGGTCGGCACACGCTATGACAGGGGCAGCTTTGGATTCGAGTCGATCTACTTTTATAACGACTACGACAACCTCGTCGGCACTGTCACCGCCTCCACTGGTGGCAACGGCGAGATCGGCGATCAGTACGAAGGTGGCGCAGTAATCGTACAGGGATTGGAGCTCAGCGCAGATTATCGATTTGCATCAATCGCTAACAGCAGTTTTGATCTCCCGATCAGCCTCCGCTACACCTGGACCAGCGAAGCGGCATTCAAGTCCGCTTTCGACAGCAATTTCGATCCCTGGGGCGATGTACAGATTGGTGACGAGCTCCCCTATATACCCGAGCATCAACTCAGAGCGACGGCAGGACTCCAGAGTGACAAGTGGACAATAAATCTCGCCGCAAGCTACACCGGCAAAATGCGCTCAAAAGCCGGCCAGGGCGAGTTCATCCCCACCGACACGATCGACTCCCACCTCGTCTGGGACATGCTAGCCAGCTGGCAGATAACGCCCAGATTCCGCAGCTATTTCAAGGTCGATAACCTCCTGAATGACAGCTATATCGCTGCCAGACGGCCGGCGGGCGTCAGGCCTGGCCTCGAGAGAACAGCCTATCTCGGTATTACATTCAGCCTTTAAAAACAAAGCCTTAGATAAAGCTGACAGAAATCCGAAGCAAGCTTGAATCCATCTATGTATTTACCGTAATGCTATTGACAATCATTCTCATTTGCAGTTAAATACTTGAAACTCAGCTAAGTTATTGAATTTATGTACGTCTGTATCTGCAACGCCATCACTGAAAAGCAAATCCGCCGCGCCGCGAAGGCAGGCGTCGATAATCTCTATGAACTCCGAGAAAGCCTGGGCGTGGCATCAAACTGCGGTAGCTGTGCCGATCAGGCCCGGTCCATACTCCAGGAGAGCCAGCAATCCGGCTTCGCGAAGCCATCGATGTACTACCCCGCCTCGGCGTAGCGGCCAACGGCAAAGCAGCCGAACAAATCCCAAAGAAAAGCCCCTGTTCGGGGCTTTCTTTTTGCGCACAAGTATTGAAAACGATTTTCATTATCACCTTGATTGCTGCTAATTCTTCTTGCGCCTCAGCCGGTTCGAACTATCATTGGAAAGACAGAGGCGTAACACAAAACAAGCTGCCCAAATCTCAGGAGCATTTTCAATGAAAGGCGATCCCACCATCATCGAACATCTGAATCGTGTACTCAAAAACGAGCTCACGGCCATCAACCAATACTTTCTGCATTCGAGAATGCTCAAGGACTGGGGCTACCACTCTCTCGGCGACAAGGAGTTCGAGGAATCCAAAGACGAGATGCGACACGCCGACCTGGTCATCGAGCGCACTCTTTTCCTCGAGGGGCTCCCAAATCTTCAGGACCTTGGCAAACTGCGCATTGGCGAAGACGTTAAGGAAATGCTCGAATGCGATCTCGAGCTCGAACTCGACGCACTTCCCGACCTTCAAGCTGCAATCGCTTACTGCGAATCACACAAGGACTTCGTCAGCCGCGACCTATTCGACGGAATCCTAAAATCTGAAGAAGAGCACGTAGACTGGCTCGAGACCCAGCTGGGCCTAGTCGAGAGCATGGGTGTCAAGAACTTCCTGCAGTCTGCGACCTAATCGCAAGTAGATTGATTATGTGTGCAGCGTTGGCCGCGATTGCCTGTGAGGATAGGAGAACCTGCAGCGCTCCGGTAAATCCCCTGTTCACGGTCAGACCACACAGCTTCTTGGGTTATAGACCACCTGCACCCCGGCGCTTGCATCCAGCAACTAGCACATTTGCGCTTCCGACAGTCATCTCGACCCTTTGACCTTGGACTCTTTTAATTTTGATCGTGTCGGACCGCAGTGCGCATCAGCCACACGCAAATGCAATTAAGCCCGAGGCCACAGTTTCAATATTACGGTTCTCCACAGATCTATCTGGAGATCGCGAAGTCTGTTCTTGCTGGCAAGCAACGGAGTGGGGAGCAGTATCTCGAAGCGTTGGAGAGCTGGTTGGCCGAGTGGACCGGGGCGCGTTACAGTCTTTGTCTGCCCAGCGGCAGGCTCGGACTTTACCTGGCGCTTCGCTGTCTGATCCGGCCCGGGCAGAAGGTTGTCTTGTCCCCATACACAATATTTGATGTTGTAAACATGGTGATCTGTGCCGGTGGAAGACCAGTTTTCGCCGACATCAAGCCGGCGACTTGTAATATTGATCCGCGGCAGGTGAAGGAGCTTGTTGATAACGACACGGGCGCTGTTATTGCCACGCACTTGCACGGACTCGCTTGCGATATAGAAGAGATATCAGAGATCTGTCGTGCTCGGGGCGTGCCATTGATCGAGGATTGTGCTCAATGCCTTGGTGGCCGAGTCGGTGGACGACACGTCGGGACATTTGGCGACGTGGGCGTTTTTAGTCTTAGTCTGAAAAAAAACGTCAATACTCTTAGCGGCGGCTTTTTGGTAACCAGCGATGACATGATACACGATCGAATTCGTGACCAACTTGCTTCATTTCCATTCGAGAAGAAGCGCGTAATTCTGAAGGGGGCCGCAAAATGTTTGGTCGGGGACATTCTGACGATTCCACCTGTCTTCCAGATTCTGACGTTCTGGCTAGTCCGATACGCTTACTTGCTCGGCGGTCAGCTTATACATAAATTCACGCAGCCCGAGACACGACCACAGCTAATAGAAGATCTGCCCGAACAATACCGGCGTCGAATGACACCGCTGCAGGCACGTTTGGCTCTTCTACAGATCGAGAATATCGATCAGGACATGCAAACTCGCTTGAAATATGCAAGATCATATTGCGCTGGCTTGTCGGAACGACAAGACATCGGCCTGCCGCCGCTTCGCGAGGATGCTTCCCACACCTATCTGGCGTTCCCGATTCAGTCTGCCAACCGTCAGCAACTGGTGAAGCACATTATGAGCCGCAACTGTGACGTGCGGATTCAATCGTTTACGAACGTGGCGGATCAGCCTTGTTTCTCAGCTTATGCGCGGGATTGTCCACATGCACGGCAGACGGCAGATCGAGTCGTGCTATTGCCAACTTATCCTGGCTACGGTGAAGCCGAAGTCAACAAAATGATTGCTGCAATCCGGAGCTACCCCCACCGGTAGCTCGGGAGGAACGAATCGCGCCGCTGCCGCTAACGGCCGAGGCCCTTCATGTTGATCAAAGACCGCCTGGCAATTATTTTGGAAGTCCAGATCATTGCCGGGAGCGGATCCTGCAGACCATATCGAACATAGGGGCTGAACCGCCGTTTCGCTTTGGAGAAATATTGCTCCCTATAGGCTGTGAACATATTCCGCAATGTCTTCGGTGGGCTGGCGGGATCAATGCTGTGCTTCCCAAAGATTGCGCCCCGAATCCGATATACAGCAAGGTCAAGCAAGTCAACAAAAATTCCGACTACATCTTCGATGGGCTCAAGCAGCGTATAGCCAAGCAGGTAGTCGCCAAACGGTTCTACAAGCTCCCCCTGTGCGATCTTCAGACACATAAGTGGCTCGTTAATACCGAGCTCAGTCCGATACCACAAATGCGTCCCAAGC
>Ga0255052_10001087_pt1 | contig 20832 bp, 16 predicted proteins | sample JV7_2_21_MG_FD_188632 | JGI IMG/M metagenome (GOLD analysis project Ga0255052, IMG submission 188632) | Seawater microbial communities from Jervis Inlet, British Columbia, Canada - JV7_2_21 | ecosystem: Environmental > Aquatic > Marine > Inlet | place: Canada: British Columbia | collected... | reverse complement strand
CCCGCTATGGGTGCAAGCGGCATCATTAAAACGGAACGCAAAGGAATCGGCCGCTTCATAATCACGGTGCACGGCAAAGCCGCACACGCCGGCCTTGATCCTGATGCCGGAGCAAGCGCAATTCTCGAATTGTCCCACGTCATACAGACACTCTTTGCCTTGAACGATCCGGATAGCGGCATAACGATAAACGTTGGAACCATCGATGGCGGCATACAACCCAATGTGATTGCTGCACACAGCCGCGCGGTTGTCGATGTCCGCGTACCGTCTGACAGCGACGGCAATCGAATCGAGAAAGTCATTCATGGCATCGAGCCAAGCACGCCGGGAGTCCGGCTGACGATAGAAGGGCGTATAGGCCGACCGGCAATGGCGGTGACACCCCGAAATCGTGCCTTGTGGCAAAGAGCACAGCACCTTGGTCGCGATCTGGGTATGGAATTGCGACACGGGCGCGCCGGTGGCGGGTCCGATGGCAATACGACAAGTCAGTACACCGCCACGCTGGATGGGCTGGGACCAGTCGGCGACGGCGCGCATGCCGAACACGAGTTTCTGGACATCGACAGGACGCTTGAGCGCACCGCTTTGCTGGCGCTGTTACTGCTGTCGCCCCCGATTCAAGCGGCTGAGCCGGACGAAACTTCATGACTGTAACGATATTCAGTTCGCTGACTCGAATTTCCGACCTGGAATCCCGTGGCTTTGAACAAAAGCGCCTGCCGCAGAACGAATGGGCAGGTGGCGATTACGTGCTCGGCGAGGTCACCGGCATTCCTAGCAGTCTGTATCATATCGAACTGACATCGGGACGCACCGTGCACGTGATGCCTGGCGACCACGTCGTCGGGGCATTCGGCAATCGTGCGGCAACACTTGAGTGGGTCGGCAGCTGGTCGGCAATCCACAACGACAAAATGCATGCGATGACAAGCGCCGGGCTGTTTGGTGCTTTCACATCTGTATCGTCATTCCTGCCACGCGGGCTGACGCTGAACTATCTCGGTCATGCCATCCGTGACGGTAGGAAAATCAGCATGAGCGATTTCGCGATGACGGCTGAAGCGGCGACGTTTGATACGCCGACAGTACTACTTGTTGGAACGTCGATGTCGGCCGGCAAGACAACGACCGGACGCGTGATCATTCATGAGCTCGCAAGCCTGGGCTTGAATGTCATCGGTGCAAAGTTGACAGGCGCCGGTCGCTATCGCGACGTTCTGAGTTTCGGAGATGCCGGTGCCAGCGCCGTGTTCGATTTCGTCGATGCCGGCATGCCATCGACGGTGGTCGCGGAAAAGGAATTCCGCTCCGCGATTCGTCCCCTTCTTCACGAAATCAGTAGCGGCAAACCGGCTTTCCTGATCGCCGAAGCCGGCGCATCGCCGCTCGAGCCCTATAACGGCGCCGCAGCGATCGATGAACTCGGCGACAATATCAGCTGCACCGTATTGTGTGCCTCAGACCCGTACGCCGTCGTCGGTGTACAGAAAGCGTTCGGCCTCCGGCCGGACGTCGTTACGGGCCCGGCGACAAATACGTCGGCCGCTATTGATCTCGTCGCAAAACTAACGGGCGTCCAGGGTATAAACATCTTTGATCCTGACTCCCTGCCTGCGTTACGCGGTGTGCTGCAACGAACGCTGAATGTAGATTTTTCGCGCGCTGGCTAGCCCGCACTACCGCTCATACACAGATTGCCGTTTACGACGGGCATCAATATCCGGTCGTTCAGCCTGAAACCCTATTGACAATCGGCCGGCAACAACTGACGCTCTCGGACAAACTCGAATAAAGGCCTGCCACGATGATCACACCAAAACCTGCGCCGGAGCTACGGGTGTCCAGTCTGCTTCAGTTCCTGGCTCTGTTGCTGTTCGCCCCGCTCACCTCTCTGGCAGCACTTGATGCCGATATGCTCAAGGGTCTTTCTGCGCGAGCGCTGGGCCCGGCGGCGGTCGGCGGTCGCATCTCCGCCATCGATGCTGTCGCAGCTGACCCGAACCGTATCGTTGTTGGTGTTGCAACCGGTGGTGTCTGGTTGTCGGATAACGGCGGCGTGACCTGGGAGCCCGTGTTCGATAAAGAGGCCGTCGCGTCGATTGGGACGCTCGCTATCAATCAATCCAACCCCGATATCATCTGGGTCGGTACCGGCGAGAGCAACGTTCGTAACTCCACATCCATCGGTGGCGGTGTTTACAAATCTGTCGATGGCGGCAAGAGCTGGCAGCTCGTCGGTCTTCCCAATAGCGAAAGAATCAACCGTATCGCCCTGCATCCGACCAACGCGGACATCGTCTATGTCGCCGCTATGGGCACACTGTGGGGTCCGAACAGCGAGCGCGGCGTCTACAAAACGACGGATGGCGGCGAGACCTGGAACCGGATCCTTTATGTGGATCAGCTCACCGGCGCCACTGACATCAAGATGGATCCCGGCAATCCCGATAAATTGTACGCCGGCATGTGGCAGTTCCGGCGTTGGCCATACTTCTTCAAGTCCGGCGGCCCGGGTTCCGGCATGTATATATCCTACGACGCGGGCAAAACGTGGAAACAGAAAACGGAAGAAGACGGACTTCCCGCCGGCGAATTGGGGCGCATGGTTTTTGCGATCTCTGCTGCCGAACCAAAACGCGTTTATGCGTTGGTCGAGGCCGAGAAAAGCGCCGTACTCGTATCGCATGACGGCGGCGAGAAGTGGTCGAAAGTAAACGAAGCCTACGATATTGCCATTCGCCCTTTTTATTACACGGAACTCGCAGCCGATCCTTCGAATGCCAATCGACTCTACAATATTGCAAGAAACCTGAGCGTTTCGATCGACGGCGGCAAGACCTTCGAACTGAACCCGGTCATCACTTGTTGCGCGGCCGGCAACACGCTGCACATCGATAACCATGCGTTCTGGATCAACCCGAACGATTCCCGTCACATTATCATTGGCAACGACGGCGGCCTGGGAATAACGCATGACCGTGGTGAAACGTGGCGTTTTGTGCGCAACATGCCACTCGCCCAGTTCTACCATATTGCGGTCGATAACGATCACCCTTACAACATCTATGGCGGCCTGCAGGATAACGGCTCCTGGCGGGGCCCGTCCGAGGTGTGGGAGAACGCCGGGATCCGTAACCTGCACTGGCAGGAAGTCGGCTTCGGCGACGGTTTCGACACCATTCCCGATCCTGAGAACTCACGGCGCGGCTATGTGATGTCTCAGGGCGGCAATCTGTCTCGCTGGGATCTCGATTCCGGCGAGCAGCGCTTTATCCGGCCGAACCCGCAGGCGCCGGATGTGGACCTCCGCTTCAACTGGAATGCAGGCTTCGCGCAGGATCCCTTCGACGCAGCGACGATTTACTACGGCAGCCAATATCTTCACAAGTCTGTCGACCGCGGCGAAACATGGACTGTGATCAGCGATGACCTGACATCGAACAATCCGGACATGCAGACATTCCGCGAAAGCGGCGGTCTGACATACGACGTTACGACAGCGGAAAATTTCACAAGCATTGTTGCGGTCGCGCCGAGCAGGCTGGAAGAAGGCGTTCTCTGGGTCGGCACCGATGACGGTCGCGTCCATGTGACGCGCGATGGCGGTCAAAACTGGAACCGTATCGATGAGCGCGCCCGCGGCGTGCCAGAGGGCGCGTGGGTGCCGATGATCGCACCATCGCCGCATGATCCGGGAACCGCGTTTGTAGTCTTCGACGATCATCGCCGCGGCATCATGGAAACTCACGTATATCGCGTGGAAAATTATGGGCAGCGCTGGCGCTCTTTAAGCACCGATAAGTTGTCCGGCTACGCCCTGTCCGTGTTGCAGGACCACAAGGACCCGAACCTGTTGTTCCTCGGTACGGAGTTCGGGCTCTTCGTGTCGGTCGATGCCGGTGACAGCTGGACCAAGTTCACCGCCGGCGTGCCAACTGTTTCCGTCATGGACATGGCGATCCAGGAAAGAGAAAACGACCTCGTCCTTGGCACGCATGGCCGTTCTGTTTTCGTCATTGACGACTACAGCAGCTTGAGAAACCTTTCGGATGAAGATTTTCAATCGCGCCTCAAGATACTGTCGGCAGTGCCCGGTCAGCATTATGTGGCAAACCAGACGCCATCGACACGCTTTACCGGCTCTGCTGAATTCAGGGCAGAAAACGAACCTTACGGCGTCATGCTGACCTTTATGGCCAGCGGACAGGACCTGCCGCATCCGGACGGTGAAGTCGAGCGCGAGCGAAAAATACTGCTGCGGGAGAGTGCGGACAGCGCGCTCGAGGAGGAGGGAGACAACGACGAGGCCAGCGACCCGAGGGTGACGGTTACCGTTAAGGATGCCAGTGGCGATGTCATTCGCACATACAGGGAAGCTGTGCACCAGGGAATTAACCGCATCACCTGGAATATGCAGCGTGATGGCGCCCGCGACATGCCCGGGCCGAAAGAACAGGATTACGAGGATGGCGTGCCTGCCGGACCCGAGGTTCCACCAGGCCGTTATTCCATCACCCTGGCGCTCGATCATCCTGACAGTCAGGCGACGGTCGCCAGCGTCGATGTGCAGACGGTTGCCGACCCGCGTTCCTCATATTCGCTGGCCGAGATTGAGCAAAACTACGCAATGCAGCTCGAGTTGCTCACGCTTGAAAAAGCGCTCGTCAGAGCCGTCGAAGGTATCGTTCGTGCGCGGCGGGACATCGGCACGATTACGACGCTCATCGAGGCACGGCCTGCTGCGGATGAGGATGCAACATTATTGGCGCTGACAGAGCAGGCCCGTGAGCTGAACGAAAGCCTCGACGAGCTTGAAAAACGGTTCCGGACACCACCGAAAACAAAAGGCGCCATCTATAGCGCCGACAAGGCCGCTAGCCGGCTCGGATTAGCCCAGGTGTATATCGGGTCAACATATGGCGCACCGAGTGCCGCCGCGAAGGCGTATGTTCAGATCGCCCGAAATTCGGTCGATGAAACCTTATCCGCCCTGAACGACTTCATCAGCAGCGACCTTGAAGACTTTCGTAAGGCCGTCGATGAGGCCGGGATCGCATTATTGTCCGGTATGCAACCGGTCGAGGTTACAGACTGAACGAAATTCGTTTTTGATCGTACGGCGGATGATGCTCGGTCATCCGATTTCGATGGCGATCTCACCGATGCCATAAATGCCACCGGTGAGCTTATCCCCCGGGGTGACGGCGCCAACCCCGGCGGGCGTACCGGTATAGATCAGGTCGCCAGACGCAAGCGTAAACAATGTTGAGAGCTCAGCGATGGTCTCGGGCACGTTCCAGATCATGTCCTTGATATCGCCGTCCTGTCGAATGTCTCCGTTGACCGCGAGCCAGATCCGACCGACCGAGGGATGCCCGATATCGTCGACGCTGCGGATAGCGCTGATCGGTGCCGCTCCCTCGAAGCTCTTACCAGAATCCCAGGGACGACGTTCTTCTTTCGCGACTTCCTGCAGATCGCGCCGCGTCAGGTCCAGGCCTACCGCATAACCGAAAATATGTTCTTGTGCCCGCGAGCGCTCAATATCCTTCCCCGGTTTCCCGATAGCTACGACCAATTCAATCTCATGGTGCAGTTTTTCTGTGCGTGGCGGGTACGCTATGGTCGTACCGCTCTTTGCTATTACATCGGCGGGTTTCATAAAGTAAAATGGTGGCTCGTAATCGGGATTCGCCCCGATTTCCCGGGCATGTGCAGCATAGTTTCGACCGACACAATATATCCGGTGGACAGGAAAGCGACGATCGCTACCAGCTACACTGACGGACGCTTGTGCTACTTTAAAAAAGTATTTGCTCATTGTTTGCCGATTTATCTAATACCAGGGTACGGCCGCTCCTATTGATGAGACCAGTTTGCAGTGTCATCGGAGTCACCCGGTGACAGCCCGATGATATCCCCATCGGTATCGATACCCAGGCCCAGTACGGTCCGGTTGGCATAAGCGAAATACGCCGACACCTGGTTGATCTCGAGGACTTCGCCGTCATCGAATCCCGCCTGGCGAAGTTCGTCTATGTCAGACACACCAATCGCGGATGGCTCGCTCGTTAACTTTTCCACGTAGATCAGACCCGCGAGTTCCTTGCCCTGAAAAACCCTTGCGAGCGCGTTCTCTTCCAGTGCGTGGCGAATTTCGTTGGCCCGTGCCTCATCCTGCAGCAGGCGGGAGAGCCCTGCGGCATGATGCTCGATACAATACTCGCAGTTATTCAACACACTGACATAAACGCCGATTGTCTCCAGATACGATTTCGCAAGCGTATTCGCCGAGTGATGCAGCACGTACTTGTACAATGTCATATGCCCTTCCATCGTATGTGGACGCAGGCTGTGTGCAAGCATGATGTTATCTACATTGTTGCCCGGCCCCTTTACCCGATCGTAGAGTTTCTTGAGTTTCCCGCTTGCCTTCTCGAAGGCGATCGTCCTTATCCAGGTCATAAATCAGTGCTCCACTCATCCTGTAGCGCCTCACGCCCCGCCCGAACCGCATTGTCGACCATTTCCCGGCCCGCTTCAGCTACCATAGCCACGATAAGGTAATTCTTGTTGGCGGTGATTTCACCGTCTCCTCCAGGCAGCCGCCTGATAACAAAACGTGATTTGACAGATTGTTTGTGAATACTTAAGCGGCGATTCTGACCCCTTGTTTGAAAATTAACCAGAAGAATGACGATTGCTACCCGAACCGACCTGGAGCTGCTCGACCAGGAAGATCCCCTGGCAGCGTTTCGAGACGAGTTTTTCCTGCCCGACGGGATAATCTATCTTGATGGCAATTCGCTGGGCGCCATGCCTCGCGAAGCCGCACAACGTGCCAGGCGAGTGGTAGACAAGGAATGGGCCGTTGGCCTGATCGGCAGCATGAACACGGCGGGTTGGTACGCGCTTCCGGTGACGCTGGGCCGCAAGATCGCAGCGCTGATCGGCGCGAAGCCCAACGAGGTCGTGCTCACTGATTCCACCGGCATCAACCTGTACAAGGTGCTGGCGGCGGCGCTACAGATTCAGCCCGAACGGCGGGTCATCGTCATGGAAGGCAGTAATTTCCCGACGAACAACTACATGGTACAGGGGCTGGTCGCGCAGCTCGGCGACGGTTACACGATCAGGTTCGCTGAAGCCGACGAAATCATGGCGGCTATCGACGAGGATGTTGCCGCTATATGCATTACCCATGTCCACTACAAGACCAGCAATATTCTCGATATGGCGGCGGTAACGGAACGTGCTCACTCGGTCGGTGCCGCAGCCGTCTGGGACGTTTGCCACAGCGCCGGTGCGATGCCCGTCGATCTCAATGGCTGCAATGTCGACTTCGCCGTCGCTTGCACTTACAAGTACCTGAACGGCGGGCCGGGCAGTCCCGCCCTGCTGTTCGCCGCCGAGCGCCACCACGGCAAATACCTGCAGCCGTTGACCGGCTGGTTTGGTCACGCCGAGCCCTTCGATTTCAATCGGGACTATCGCCCGGCTGACGACATTCGACAGATGCTGAGTGGCACACAGCCTCTCGTGAGCCTTTCCCTGGCGGAGATCGGCATCGATATCATGCTGCGCGCAGATCTGCAGGCCATCCGCGAGAAATCGATGCGGATGACCGATCTCTTTATCGAGTTGGTCGAACAACGTTGCGGCGACCATGACGTTGCGCTGGTCAGTCCCCGCCAGGCCGAGCGGCGAGGCAGCCAGATATCCTTGCACCACGAAGAAGGCTATCCGATCGTGCGGGCAATGCATGACCGTGGTGTCATCGGTGACTATCGCGCACCGGGCATCATGCGGTTCGGCTTTGCGCCGTTATATATTCGCTACGTCGATGTCTGGGACGCGGTCGACAAACTCCTGGACGTTCTGGAAACCGGCGCCTGGAAAAAGCCGGAATATCGTGAACGCGCCGCCGTCACCTGATTCGCACCTTCGACGTGACACTTTGTCCGCCCTCAACTTTCGAGCGTCTGCAGCAACATCCGCAGCGATACAATAAATAGAAAGCAGCCAAAAATTACGCTGAGCTGTCGTTGGCTCAAGGCGTGTGCCAGGCGCGCGCCAAGCGGCGCGGCAAGCACCGTAGCCGGCGCAATGAAGACGAATCCAATAAGGTTGACGTAGCCGAGGCTACCGGGCGGCAAAAGTTCATTGCCATAGCCTGACCATATGAAGCCCAGCGTGCCCGGAATACTGATCAGGAGCCCAAACAACGCCGCGGTGCCAACGGCCCGGTGGATCGGTTCGTTCATCAAAGTCAGTGCAGGCACACTCAATGAACCGCCGCCAATACCCATCATCGTCGACACCATTCCAATCGTCGCGGGCATGACCAGTGTGCCGGATCCGCGAGGGACGCCGGTCGCCAGGGTCCAGTTGTCGAGGGGCAGCACCATTTTCAATGCGACCAGCAAAGCTACTGCCGAGAATACGGCGGTCAGCACTTGTCCGCCTACATGACTCGCGATTGCAGTGCCTGTGACGGCTCCAATAAAAATGAATGGTAGCCAGTATTTAGCCAGCTCGGTGTCTACAGCGCCCCGTTTGAAGTGCGCCCGCGACGACGATATTGAGGTCGGCACGATCACGGCCAGCGATGTGGCGACGGCAATGTGCATGCGCACAGACGCATCGACACCCAGCAGTTCGAGAACGCCTTCCAGTACCGGCACAATGACAATGCCGCCGCCAACGCCGAGCAAGCCGGCAAGGATGCCGCCGGCAACACCGGCTACCAGCATTCCGGCAATCAGCACTGAGATCTCAGGCATGAGTTAAACTCGAATGTTGACTGATTGTGGCGGTTTCAGACATCGTTGCAGTAATGGCAAATCGAAATCTCTTGCAAGTATTTCCCAGGTCCTAATAAGTGACTATACCGAAGAGCATGCAATTCGTAGATATTTCTGAGCCCGGTGGGCCGGAAGTACTGCAGCTGGCCAGTGGTCCGGTGCCGAAGGCCGGGCCTGGTCAGGTCCTGATCAAGGTCTCGGCCGCGGGTGTAAACCGCCCTGATATCTTGCAAAGGAAGGGCATGTATCCGGTGCCGGCAAGCGCCTCCCCTATTCCGGGCCTCGAGGTTTGCGGCGAAGTCGTTGTATGCGGCGAGGGTACTGCGAAATTCAGGAAAGGAGAGCAGATTTGCGCCCTGGTCAATGGCGGCGGTTACGCAGAATTTGTCGCGGTGCCGGAAGGCCAGTGCCTGCCTGTTCCTTCGGGATTAAGCGCCCTTGAAGCTGCCGCATTACCGGAGACATTTTTTACTGTCTGGACGAACGTCTTCGATCGCGGAGCCCTCAAGCCCGGCGAGAGTTTTCTGGTCCACGGCGGCTCGAGCGGCATTGGAACTACTGCGATCCAGTTGGCCAAAGCGCACGGTGCCAGAGTCTTTACAACAGCGGGTTCACGTGAAAAGTGTACTGCGTGTGAAGATCTTGGTGCGGACCTGGCCGTTAATTATCGCGAGCATGATTTTGTCGAAGTGATCCGGGAGGCCACCGAGGGCAAAGGCATCGATGTGACTCTCGACATGGTTGGCGGTGACTATGTCCCGCGCAACGTGGAACTGGCGGCGCTTAACGGGCGAATCGTTATCATTGCCTCGCTCCGTGGCCGACAGGCTGATCTGAATATCGGGCCGATCATGATGAAGTGTCTTGTTCTCACGGGTTCGGTTTTGCGCCCGCGAACTGGCGCAGAAAAAGCCGCTATCGCAGCATCGCTGTATGAGTACGCCTGGCCGCTCATCGAGGCCGGCAAAGTAAAGCCGGTCATTCACAGTGTCTTTCCGCTTGCAGAGGTCGCCAAAGCGCATGCGCTCATGGAAAGCAGTGAGCACATCGGCAAGATTGTCTTAGACCTGAACGCGGCGTAATTATTTATTCGCCCGTCAGGATGACGGCCTTTTATTGTTATAGCAGGATGGGGCCCTGCGCTTCTTTACCCGCTGATTAGTGTATACCAATTACTTTTCGTCGTCATAGGGATTTGCCGCAGCACCGCAACAGTTATCGGTCGACAGGTACGTGTTTCCCATAATGGTGCACTTCGACCAAACCGCTAGACTATTAAGTAGCCTGAAGCAACGGAAAAAGGCCATGATGAATATTGACAGCATTATGACGACAGATCTGATCACGATCTCGCCGACTGAGAATCTCGATACGGCACGCACTTTGATGCACAAGAATCACATTCATCATTTGCCGGTCATCGATGATGAGCGCAAGCTTGTCGGTCTCGTCACGCTGAGCAACGTTCTCGCGGCGACCGATTCGATTCTTCGTGATCCCGATAAACGCATGCACGCGAAGGAGATCAATATAAAAGACGTCATGGTCACGGACGTGGCGACCGTCGATGAGCGTGCCAGCATGCGGCAGGCCGCATTGTTTCTTGAAAAACACCACATCGGCTGTCTACCCGTGCTCACCGACGGCAAACTTCACGGCATTATCACTGACACGGATTTTGTCAGTGTCGCCATAAATCTGCTCGAGCAAATAGAAGACACGGAGCCTGTGGAAGACTGAGGCTTTACTTGCTCGACGAACATCGCCCGTCAGGCAGGTGAATGCTCCTGCAACGCCTGCACTCCCGCCATCCATGGCGGTCGGACAGCTCCTACAACTTCTTTATAAACGTCGATAGCTGGCCTGTTGGAGCCCGTCCTGACGGGCGAATAACAAATGTCGATCGCGTCGTGACAAATAACGCTGCAGGCGGACTGCGTCCTGAGCGGCAATTCATTTAGAATTGTCGTCTATTATGTGCAGATCATAATCAGGAGCAGCCCCAACGCATGGACGCCAGCCGCCGTCGACGCATTCTCGGACTCGCCCTGCCCATTCTCGGCGGCATGGTCTCGCAGAATCTGCTCAACGTGGTCGACACCGCAATGGTGGGCTTCCTCGGCAACGCGGCACTGGCCGCCGTGGGTCTTGGCGGCTTTGTCGTCTTCATGTGTCAGGCACTGATTCTCGGTATCTCTACCGGCGTGCAGGCGCTTGCGGCTCGCAAAAAGGGTGAGGGCCGCATCGATCGAGCGGCCAGGGTCCTCAACACGGCGCTGCTGCTGGTTCTCGTGGTGGCGCCAGTATTCTCTCTTGTACTCATCCAGCTCGCGGAGCCGTTATTTCATTTCCTGAACAAGGACAGCGCAGTTATTGAGCAGGGTGTCCCCTACCTGGAACTGCGACTGGCCGCGATCCTATTCGTTGGTATGAACTTCGCCTTTCGTGGCTACTGGAATGCTTTGGATCTGTCGCGTTTGTATATGACGACGCTGATCCTGATGCACGCATGCAATATCTTTCTGAATTATGTGCTGATTTTCGGGCACTTCGGTGCACCAGCGCTGGGTGTAGCCGGCGCCGGTCTGGCAAGTGCTATCTCGATGGCCGTCGGCACCGTGATCTATTTCTATCTGGGTTTCACACATGCCAGCAAGGACGGTTTCATGAGGGGGCTGGCTACCCGCCAGGAAACCGGTTCTCTTATCAGGATATCCGGCCCATCCGGTATACAGCAGCTGTTCTTTGCCGCCGGCTTTGTCGTTACTTTCTGGATCATCGGAATAATCGGAACGCCCGAGCTGGCTGCAGCGAATGTCCTGATCACAGTGACTTTGTTTGCCATCCTGCCGGGACTCGGTCTCGGCCTCTCCTGTGCCACGCTCGTAGGCCAGGCACTCGGCCGGCACGACCCGGACGATGCGTACTGCTGGGCCTGGGATGTGGCCAAAGTGACGATGGTCGTCATGACAGTGCTCGGGCTGCCGATGTGGTTAGTACCGGATCTCGTATCGTCAATCTTTATTCACGATGCAGCGACACGAGAACTTGCACGCTGGCCGATGCGCCTGGTGGGGCTGACGATGCCCATAGAGGCTCTTGGTTTCGCTTTCATGCATGGGCTGCTGGGTGCCGGCGACGCCAAAGGCGTCATGTTCGTCAGTGTCGGTATTCAGTGGCTGCTGTTTTTGCCTTTGGCCTTCCTGGTCGGCCCGGTTCTGGGTTTCGGCCTGCTGGCTGTCTGGCTCCTGCAAGGTGGTACCCGATCAATGCAGTCGGCGATGTTTCTTCTCAGATGGAAGAGCAGGCGATGGCAGCACATTACCGTGTGACAGCCTAGCCGGCCTCTTCGAGCCGCTGATTCTCCAACGCGTATTCCGCATCACGCTCTGAACCGAGAAACAGCGCTATCCATTTCGTTCGCTCGTCCCTCTCCAGCGCCATCTTCAGTGCCATCGTCAGCGGAACGGACAACAACATGCCGACCGGTCCGAACACCCAGCCCCAGAATACCAGTCCGATGAAAACGATGAGCGGCGATAAACCGACCCCGTGTCCCATAAGACGGGGTTCAATAATGTTGCCAAATAACATGTTGACGCCAAGGAATCCCATTGCGGTTGCCAATGCCGCGCCGGTGCCGAGTTGCAGACCCGCGACCACCACGGCCGGGATGGCGGCAATTATCGAACCGATGTTTGGAATGTAATTCAGCAGGAACGCGAGCATCCCCCAGAGCAGGGGAAAGTCGAGTCCTATTGACCAGGTTATTACCCCAATGAGAAGACCGGTCACGATGCTGACAACCGTCTTTATGCCGAGATAGCGACCGAGGTTGTCGAGGAACAGACGCGGACGTTCGAATGTGTCCGCACCCACGCCGAACGCCGCGCTGATTTTGGTTGGAATCGTCGACGCCTCCAGCAGAATGAATACCATTGTAAAGAGGATCAGGAACGCGTTGGTCAACATGTCCCGGACACCATTCAGAATTGTTGCGGCGAGGCCCATGGCCCAACCGGCATCTACAAGGTCACCAAGAGTCTCGCCCGAAAAATCCTCATCGATGCGCGTTGCGATAAATCTAAACGTCTTCTCGACGATCAGATCCAGCCGCTCCTGATAGGAAGGCAGCACTGATGTAAATTCTGCAATGGACGTGCCGATGATTGTCGCAACCGCCGCAAGAGCCAGCATCATTGCAACAACGATGATCAATGCACCAGCGAATGCGGGCACGCCCTGTTTCTGCATCCACAGCATCGGCCGGACGGTGATCAATGCCAAAAAAATGGCTAGCAGGAACGGAACCAGCAGGACTTTGGCTGCCTGCATCCCGAAGATCAGGATGATGACGGCCGCTGCGCTGATTATGGCGTTCGTATTCTCCCGGACGATTGCGCTCAACCACATCCCCTTCGCAAGATGGCGTCTCCGCCTCCCGTCGCCCGAATCATCGCATATGCGCAAGTAAAAACCTTGGAAATATTCGGTTCTGCTATGCTCTTGAATATGGCAGCAACCGAATCGCAGATGCTCGCGCTTGGTACGAAAGCGCCAGGCTTTACGCTACCGGATCCCGACGGCAGACAGCATTCCCTGGATGGCAGTGAAGATGTCGATGCCTACCTGGTCATGTTCATCTGTAATCACTGTCCTTACGTAAGGCACGTGGCAAGCGAACTGGCACGTATCGGGCACGACTATCTTCCGCGAAACGTCGCCATTTATGCGATCAACAGCAATGACTACGAGAAGTATCCTGCAGATGCGCCGGCAAGAATGAAGCAAGAAGCCGCTGACTGGGGTTTCGACTTTCCCTACCTCGTTGATAGCGACCAGACCGTTGCCAAGGCTTATCAGGCAGCATGCACACCGGACATTTACGTCTTCAATAACGAAAGAAAACTGGTCTACCGCGGTCAGTTGGATGACAGCCGGCCTGCAAACAATGTTCCGGTCAGTGGCAGCGACTTGCGTGCTGCGCTTGACGCTGTGCTGAGCGGGACTGCTGTACCCGAAGATCAGACGCCGAGCATCGGCTGCAACATCAAGTGGAAGCCTGGTAACGAACCAGCGTGAACCGGGTAGCACCAGGGTATTCCTGACGTAGGCAATCGCCCGTCCTGGCGGGCGATTACGTTACGGGCGATTGCGCCGCGATTGGTTCCGCCGCCTCATCCAGTTTCCTGATCGTGAAGCCCGTGTATCCGTAAATCACTGATACGACCGGATTGATGAGGTTGAAAAACACGAACGGCAAATAGGCGAATGTCGCGACGCCGAGAGTTGCCGCCATGTAAGCGCCACAGGTATTCCATGGCACGAGCGGCGACGTCAGCGTGCCCGAGTCTTCGATGGTACGTGACAGGTTTTTCGGGTCGAGATTCCGCCGCTGAAATTCCGCTTTGTACATTTTTCCTGGCAAGACAATCGCGATGTACTGATCGGCCGCTACGACGTTTACACCGATGCAGGTGAGCACGACCGTCAGTACCAGCGAACCGGTCGATTTCGCAGCCTTCAGTGCCGTTTCGATCAGACGCGTCAGCATGCCACCATGCTCCAACACCGAGCCGAACGCCAATGCGGTCAATATCAGCCAGATTGTGACCAGCATGCTGCTCATACCACCGCGTGTCAGCAGCTCATCAACGGCGCTGTTGCCCGTGTTCGATACAAAACCGTCCGCCAATGCCAGCCAGACACCCTTGGTCATCGCCAGCCACACCGGCAGTTTCGGAGAATTCGCGAAGGCCAGCACGATGTCGGGCTGAATCACAACTGCGAGAATTCCCCCCAACAGCGCACCGAACAATATCGTTGGCAACGGCGGTACTTTCTTGTAGGCCATGTAGAACACGACCATGAGCGGCAGCAATGCCCAAGGCGTAATGTTAAAAGCACCATCGAGTGTGGTCATCAGTTCCCGAAGGGCCGGGCTATCGGCCCCGACATCCCCACCAAGCCCGATCACCGTGAAAATGACAAGCGCGATCACAAACGATGGCGTTGTGGTCCAGACCATATGCTGGATATGTGTAAATAGATCTGTCTCGACAACGGCGGGCGCAAGATTCGTTGTATCCGACAGCGGCGACATCTTGTCGCCAAAATACGCGCCCGATATGATCGCCCCGGCCGCAATCGCAGGCGACAGCCCGAGACCCATCGAAACACCGATAAGCGCAACACCCAGGGTGCCCGCGACAGTCCATGAACTGCCTGTCGCCAAAGACGCGATTGCACAAATCAGACAGGCCGCGACATAAAAAAACTGCGGGTTCAAAAGCTCAAGACCATAAAAAATCAAAGAAGGTACAGTTCCCGCCATCAACCAGGTACCGATAAGCGCGCCAACCGAAAACAGGATCATGATTGCACCCATTGCCGTGCCGATACCTGAGACGATCGCCTTTTGAATGTCATGCCATTGGTGGCCGTTCTTGATCGCAACGATGGCTGCAATCGCGGCACCGATCGTGAGCACTATCTGATTCGGTCCATAGGAAGAATCGGATCCAAAGAGATAAACTGAAAGGCTCAACATGACAATAAGTGATGCGACCGGTATCAATGCATCGACAAGCGACGGTTTTTTTGCTGTTGTCATAAGTAGGTTAACCCTTCCTGGCCGACTTTGATGATTTTGCGATGTGTGTCACTGCGCCACAGGGCCAGAAATGCGATTGACTCCCGCCTGGTTGATCACGATGCGACCTTGATTGATTTGCTTATATAGTCGCAAACAGCAGACTCAGACCACACCTCGGCATACTTGGCCTGCATATCAAACAGATTTGCCTCATGGGGCGATTCGTGACGATCGCCGCAAGCGTCTGCCACAACAATGGGAATGAACCCGTTCGACATCGCATCGACGCAACTTGCTCTAATGCAGCCACTGGTCGTCAACCCCGTGATGATCAGTGTATCGATTCCCTTCGCAGTAAGCGTCGATGCGAGCGAAGTGCCAAAAAACGCGCTGGGATATTGCTTTGATACAACGAGTTCATTTTCTCGCGGTTTTACGCCAGCCGGCCAGTCACCCATTGGGCTGCCCTTGCAGAAATGCTTCAATGGCAAAGCCTTTTCATAAAAGCGACCTCCGTCCATGCCACCTGCCTGATATACGACATTCGTGAAGATAACCAAAATCTCTTTCTCTCGTGCGAATTGCAGAATTCGTAAAGCACTTTGCAACGCGTTATCGACATCCGCATAAAGCTCACATTCCGTCTCGAAGTAAGCCTGCACGAAATCGATCAGGATAAGGGCTGGGTTTACGCCGGGAGACAGCGAATGGCCATATGCTTTTGCATAATTTTTGTCGAGACTGGATGTCATTCGAAGTCTCCTGAGTCTCCGGTCAAAATACCGTCAGCGCGGTGGAATCAGATCTTTTTCAGGTTCGCTTCCATCTTGTAGCTGAAGAGGTCCGTGTTGTATACGCCCGTCAAGAAATCCACGAGTTCTCCATCGTCATTGTATGAATACCGCACTCTCTTCAGCAGCGGCTTTCCGGTTCTGATTGTCAGAGCCTTTGCAACCTCCGGAGTGGCTCTTTCGGCGCTCAGGTATTGCTCGAATCGTGCGATTTCGATTCCATATTCAACAAATAGCTCGAATCGTGCCTTTGTCTCGAGTTTCCGCTTCGTCAGCGTACGGTCGAACCCACGCGTCCATGTATCGTAGTAAACGTACGGGACTTCATGAATATTACGTAGTCGGTGAAGATTGCAAAGCTCTTCATTGCCAGCACCGAATTTCTCCGCGATCTCCGTGGGTGGTGCGGCGAAGTCTATTCTCAACGCGGTAACCTTCGTATTTACCTCGTCAAGACCCTGCATTAAATCAGTTAACGGTGCATGAATCGGTTCATGCTGTTTGTTGTAGTCAACAACCGTTCCACGACCACGGCGACGCACGACCATCTTTTCGTTTGCCAGCTCGACCAGGGCACGGCGGGCCGTATTTCTCGAAACATCGAATGTTGCCGCAAGCTCTTTTTCTGACGGCATTCTTGAACCCGATCGCAGCGCACCACTCGCGATTGCATCACGAAGCATTGTGTAAAGTTGATAGTACAGCGGTGCCGGCGAGCTTGGATCGACGGTGCGACGATTTAGCTTCCCCAACAAATCGTCCCGATCAAAAATCACGTTTGAATCCAAAATCTACCTTCGCCTGCATGCCCAGAAGTTAGGCACAGTAACATTCTGGTCTGGCTTGCTGTTCCAGCGGTTCTTCGCTAGAGTACTAATGTTCCAACATTAGAACAATTAAACGTGGTGATCAAGGCCGCTCCCGCCCATCGCCAAAGGTGCCATCCGTGACCGCAGCAAGCGTAGAGATCGTTGAGGTAAGTCCGCGCGATGGCTTGCAAAACGAACCTCAGGCGGTGTCGACAGAAGACAAGCTGCTTCTCATCGAACGAGCCATCAGTGCAGGTATCAGGCGTCTCGAAATCGCAAGTTTTGTCAATCCAAAACGCGTACCGCAAATGGCTGATGCGGAGGAAGTCATTGCAAGGGCTCCAAAATCGGAGGACGTTACTTACATTGGTCTCGTAATGAATCGACGCGGTGCAGAACGAGCGTTCGAAACAGAAATAGATCAACTGGGCGCTATCACACTTTGTTCCGATACGTTTGCGCAAAAAAATCAGGGGCAAACTGCCCGTGAAACTCTGGAGGTTGCATGCGAAATCATCAGCCTCGCACACAAAGAGGGACGTAGCGCGACCGTCATGATTTCCTCGGCGTTCGGCTGTCCGTTCGAAGGCGAAATTGCAGAAGCTGATGTTATCGAGTTCGCAGAGAGGCTGGCCGAAGAGGAACCATGCGAAATCGCCCTGGCCGATACCATCGGTGTTGGTGATCCCTGGCGCGTCGCTTCGCTGTTTCAAAAGCTGCGAGAGGCTGTGCCCGGTATGCGATTACGTGGTCACTTTCATAATACGAGAAACACCGGGATCGCGAACGCGTATGCTGCAATACAGGCCGGGATAAGCGCCATTGATGCCAGCATCGGCGGCTTGGGCGGCTGCCCTTTCGCGCCTGCTGCCACCGGAAATATCGCGACCGAAGATCTCGTCTACATGCTGAATCGGGGCGGCATAGAAACGGGGGTCGATCTGGCTGTACTTATGGATACGTGCAACTGGATGAATGATGTTGTCGGCCGGCAGCTTCCGGCGATGGTAAGCAGGGCTGGCAGTTTTCCCTAAGCTTGAGCAATTGTGACTTTTGAGTTCGGACCAGAGGTTTAAGAAAATGACATATCGATTGGGCGTAGACGTCGGCGGCACTTTTACCGATCTCTTGCTTTTTGATGACGTGACCGGAGCGACAGACCGCGCGAAGGTTCACAGTACACCGGCGGATCCATCGCAGGCAGTTCTTTCCGGGACAACCTCCATATGCTCACAAGCCGGTATTAAACCGTCGGAAATCGAGAGTTTTTTGCACGGCACGACGGTCGCCACCAATGCCATTTTGCAGGGCAAGGGCGCGCGGGTCGGCCTGATTGTCACCGAGGGTTACCGGCAGGTACTGCAGGTCGCCCGCTCTTTCGTTCCGGGTGGCCTGGCCGGATGGATTATCTGGCCCAAGCCGACACCACTGGCCAGTCTGGAAGACACTATCGAAGTATCTGGTCGCATGACGGCGAAGGGAGAGGAATACCGGCCCGTAGAGAAGGAACAGGTTCGGAAAGCAATATCCACTCTCAAGGATTCCGGCATCGAGGCCATCACGATCTGCCTGATGAATTCTTATGCGAACGGGGAACACGAGAACCAGGTGGCCGAGATTGCACAAGACATATTTCCTGATCTGACAATCTCCCTAAGCCACGAAATCCTGCCGGAGATGTACGAATACGAGCGGACGCTGACGACCGTTGCCAATTCGTCGGTCCGTCCCGTCGTTGGTCGCTACATCGGCAACCTCGAGAAGGAATTGCGCGGCATGGAGATGAATGGACACATTCATATGTTGCGATCAGACGGTGGTTTGATGACCGCCGCGAAAGCGCAAGACGCGCCGGTCAATCTGTTGCTTTCAGGGCCCGCTGGCGGCGTTACCGGTGCACTTTGGGTTGCCAACAACGCAGGTTTCAAAAATATATTGACGCTGGATGTCGGCGGTACCTCGACTGATGTCGCTCTCATTGAAAACGGTGAGCCGCGCCTGGTGCGCAACACAGATATTGGCCACCTGAAAGTCAGGGCTTCTTCACTCGACGTCAAGACGGTCGGTGCAGGCGGAGGCTCGATAGCCCACGTTCCCGAACTCACGAAGGCATTGCGCGTCGGTCCGGAAAGCGCTGGTGCTGACCCCGGCCCTGCGAGCTATGGCATGGGCGGGACAAGAGCCACGGTGACGGATGCGAACGTCGTGCTCGGCTATCTTCCCGAGTCTTTGCTGGGCGGCGAGTTCAAGCTCGACAAGGAAGCCGCAAAAGCGGCAGTTCAGGAAGTCGCCGACGCGATGGGAATCGGCCTGCACGAAGCTGCAGCAGGCATCATCGATATCGTCAACGAGAACATGTATGGCGCGCTGCGCATGATTTCAGTGCAGCAGGGATACGATCCACGTGACTTCTCGCTGATGGGTTTTGGCGGCGCCGGATCGCTGCATTCCAACGCCGTTGCCAGGCTGATGCATTCCTGGCCGGTTATCGTTCCCAATTCCCCTGGTGTTCTTTGTGCCCTGGGCGATGCCACTACCCGGATACGTGCAGAGGCTGCGCGCAGCCACTCCAAGCGGGTTTCAGAGACCGGTGTTGCCGACGTCAACGGTCTTTTCGCCGAGATGGAGGAAAAGGTACTCCAGGAGCTTCTGGAGGAAGGCGTCGAAAAAGGCGAGGCCGAGATTCGCTACGAGATAGATGTTCGATATCACGGCCAGGGGTACGAGATTCCAATGCCGTACCCGACCGATGGGGGCGATGACGCTGTAGAGCAATTGTGCGCAGCCTTCGATGAGGAACACCGGCGCATGTTTACGTTCAACATGGAAGCCGAACATGAACTCGTCAATCTGCGAGTAATTGCGCTGGGTCGTGAGTTGTCGTTACCCGCGCTGGACATTGAAAAAGGTGACGGCCATCCGTCCGGAGCGAAGGTGGAGGATCATGAAGTCTGGATCGACGGAAAGATTCAGCCAGCTGTGATTTATGAACGAAGCAAGTTACGCGCTGGCGACCGCATCGAAGGTCCGGCGATAGTCGTGGAGATGGACAGCACGGCATTGATCCTCCCCGAGCACATTGCTGAAGTCGATGGCTTCGGCAATATTCTCATCAACCCTGCTTAATTGAGACATAGTCATGCCAGCAAAATTAATTGAACCCAACCAGGAAGAGTTTGCAGAAACAGCGGTTGATCCGGTCACGCTCGACATCATCGAGAATGCGCTGCGCAATGCTCGCGTGGAAATGGATGCGACGCTTTTCAGAACGGCACTTAGCCCAAGCATTCGTGAACAGGGCGACGCGTTTCCGTTGATCGCCGACCGTAGCGGCAAGATGGTCGTAGGGCAGTTCGGATCGTTTATTGACGGGTTCCTTCGTGCTTACGACGGTGAGATCGAGGAAGGTGACGTCATCTTGCTCTGCGATCCCTATAGTTGCGAAGGCGCCGTCAGTCATAACAATGATCAGCTGATCATCATGCCTATCTATCGGAACGGCAGAATAATCACCTGGGCTGCGATGTTTGGCCACATGACGGACATAGGCGGCAAGGTGCCAGGCTCACTGCCAACGAATGCTGCGTCTGTCTTCGAAGAAGGGCTCCGGCTACCCCCCGTCAAGCTCTACCGAAAAGGCGAATTCCAGGAAGATATTCTCAAGATTGCAATGTTTCAAAGTCGCATGCCCGAATGGTACAAAGCGGATCTGCATGCAATCGTTGCTTCCTGTCGTGTTGCGGAGCTGCGTATTGCCGAGATCTGCGATCGTTTCGGTGAGGACGTCTTTACATCGGCGATGGACGAACTTTTGATGCGAAACCACC
>Ga0255052_10001086_pt1 | contig 20850 bp, 21 predicted proteins | sample JV7_2_21_MG_FD_188632 | JGI IMG/M metagenome (GOLD analysis project Ga0255052, IMG submission 188632) | Seawater microbial communities from Jervis Inlet, British Columbia, Canada - JV7_2_21 | ecosystem: Environmental > Aquatic > Marine > Inlet | place: Canada: British Columbia | collected... | reverse complement strand
TGTAGCTACCGTACACGTTCAGTGATCGCGTCGCCTGCCAGGTCAACCCCACGGCGGGATTGAATCGATCAAACTGATGGCTTCCATTCAAATCGGGTTGATTACCCGAAAGATCGGCAATGTCGATCCGGGTCGAATTGAATCGCCCCGCAACGGTCAGCGCAATATCCTGTGTCAGATTATGAACATTGATGAAATAGATCGACCATGTACTGGTATGCGTCGACACATTGGTTGATTCATCGGGCACGAAGCGGCCACTGCCGACAGTGCTTCGGTCTGCCTGCAATGATGACACTTCAACAATCGAGGCAAACGCGGCCTCACCTTTCTGGTACGCGGCGCCAAAAATAAATCGATTCTCGTGGCCAAACAGATTATTCAGAATTGTCTGCTGCAGCGAGCCGCCATAAGATTCTTGCTGAATCTCCGCGATGTTGTTGATGGCATCGAAGTCGGCGGCATCCAGAAACAGGTTTCCATCCTGATCCAGCACGATCTCGAAGTCGTCCGCGTCAGTGCATACATCATCGCCATCCAGATCTTCAAAATTATCCACCAGAATATCTTCGCCTGCGATCGCACACTCCTCGAACTCGGTCCCGTCGCCGTTGAACGAATTTGTGTCGATGTCACGGTAGAAGGCATTGCCAGACAGCAGCATCGTGTCAGTGAACCAGTGGCTGCCGTCGACGATTACCATTGTCATGTCGTTTTCGGTGATGTCCGGCAAAGTGAAGACGGCTTTACGATCGATTTCCAGTAGTTGCACGGGAGTCGGTCCATTCCCGATCAGCTTGCCGTCACCGTATGTCAAGCCAATGTTCAATGAGCTGTTCACGCCCTGCCAACCGGCAGCGCCAAAGAAGTTCTTGACGTTCGACGGGGATTGGTCGCGCCAGCCATCTTCGTCGAAATAATTTGCGGTCGCGAACAGACCAAACTGGTCGTCGTTCCAGCCAGCTTCGGCCTGCCCGACTATCCTGCCGAATGAACCTCCGTAGAGTTCGCCGCGGTATCCGGGATGGGAGAATCCATTCTTTGTATCGACGCTTAAGGAACCCCCCAAAGTGTTCAGGCCGAACAGAGGATTGGCACCTCCTATCAGATTGATGCTGGCAATAGCAGACTCGGGTATGAGTTCCCAGTTAATGGTGTCACCGAATGGCTCCATGATCCGGACTCCGTCCTGATAGACGGCGATTCCCTGTGGCAATCCCAGCAACGGCGAGACTGTAAATCCGCGGTACTGAATATCCGGTTGCAGGGGATTATTCTGTGCTGCATTGATATTCACACTGCCGAGATTTCTGTTCATGAATTCAGTCAGATCAAGCGACTGACTTTTGTCCAGCTCGTCGCTGGTAGACCTTTGAACGTTTGTCGGTATCAGTTCTTCTGGGAATCCGACACCGTGAGTCGGCGTTACTCCGATTACCTCGATTTCCTCTATCTCTTCGGTCTCCTGCGCAAGCGAATTACTCTCAGAGAATACAAAGCAAAATACCAGGAGAACGACGAGTGCGACTCGTGCAATGTCACTGCTTTTGGATGTGTTCATCAGAATTTCCGCATCAAGATCGCATTTTCGGAATCTACAATGGTCACGGTGAGGGAGACTCTGGCAATACAGCAGGTACGCCCGCAGCTAATGTATTTGCATTGACAAGGGAGTTTATTATCGCGCACATTGTCAAGAGATTTTCCAATTCCTTACGATAAGCAGCAAATAATCTTAAATCAGGTGCGCCGACGTGTCTTGTGAATCAAAGAATAATTCGCCAGAGAGAACGAATAATAGAATGCGGAGCGCGGAGCAGTGGTTGGCGATTCTCCGCATTTCTACCGGCGCATGGTTCATCAAAGCCATCGGCACCAAGTGGATTCTGATCGGCGGTATATTGCCTATACCTGTGGCATCCGGGCGCTGGATCGAAACGATGCCCAAAATCCTGCAAGGGTATGCAGACATTAATCCGCTGGAATGGTGCCGGGATTTCCTGCAACAATTTGTCATACCCAATGCTGAACTGTTTGCGCATCTGACCGCTATCGGTGAAGGGTTTGTCGGAATCGGATTATTATTCGGCGTGGCCACCAGGACCTCAGCAGTGGGCGCACTGTTCTTGCTATTGAGCTATGAGATTGCGGCGCTGGGCCTGCCATTTGCACGACACGGGCTTCGATTGCTGATGATTGTCGCGGTCGTGGCGTTCTTCTTCGCCCGTGCCGGGGCCGTCTGGGGACTCGACGCCTGGTTGAGCCGGCGAGCTGGTTCTCGATCACCCTAGGTTCTACGGGGCATCTCGCAGGTTGGGACCGATTACGATTCCCCACGGTGACTCGCCGACGGGAACCTTTGTAAGCACTTCCATTGACGCAGTATCAATGACGGTCACATCGTCAGAGGGTCCATTCGCAGTGTAGAGGAAACGTTCGTCTTCGGTCATTGCGATACCCCATGCCCTCGGGCCAACCTCGACCGAATCAAGAATTTCGAGACTGTCAAGATCAATCGCTGATACCGTTTTTCCCCGCCCATTGGCGACATAAAGACGCTTGCTGTCCGACGTGACGACCATGCCCATCGGCTTGGAAGTCTCACCGAGATCGATGCTTGAGACGACCTCGTGCTTGCCGACGTCGATCACTGCAATCGAATGAGCCAGTTCGGCAGACACGAACGCGCGCAGACCATCGGGTGCGAATACTGCATCACGCGGGCGGAGGCCAACCGCGATTTTCGCAATGACGTCCCCGCTCTCGGCATCCAGCACCGTTACATCGTGGTCGGTTTCGCCAGTTACATAAACGAGCGTACCATCGGGACTGAGTCGAACACCCTCCGGCTCTCGACCGACGGAGATTGTTTTCAGGACTTCGCCGCTGGCGATGTCGACTATGGTCGCCTGATCCGAGTCTTCATTGGACACATAAAGCCTGCTTCCGTCCGCACTGAGGTCAAATTGTTCCGGGTCCGAGCCGCCCGGCAAAACGCGTTCGACCCTCGCCGTCATAACGTCAATGACTGCAATTCCATCCTGGCTTTTGTCCGTTACCTGTTTTTCGCAGTCCTCGTCCGGCATGGTTGGAGGACATTTGGGCGAACCCGATAGCGCGACAAACACTTTTTCTCCTGTGTGATCGACCTTGATGCCGCGTGGTCGCTTGCCGACATCCAGGGTGGCTATGACCTTGTTACTGACCGTGGAAATTATCGAAATATTGTTGGAGTCCTCATTGCTGACGTATACGAGACTTCCACCTGTCGGCCATTCTGATTGACTCGTCGCCGGCATGGCCGCGTCATCCGGTGCCGCCTCTTCCGGCCGTTTCTCGGTATCTGCTGCGTCGTCACACCCACCCAAGACGAGTATTGCCATAAACAGCTGGACGAACGAATACGAATTCCGATTCAACGCTGCAATACCCATAAAAATTTTCCTTGGAGAAGTTATGCCCTTTTTCCGTGTTTGTTATTGATTCTTGCGCGGTTGGCAATACTAGCCTATGAAGCTCCGATATGGGTAGTTTCCGTTGATCACCGTGAGCAGCTGGATTGCGCGCCCAACCAGCGGGACTTGACAATCAATGATGATATATGTATATACATGTTTATGGCTTCAAAATCAGAATCCCGAGATGTTGAGGTAGCGTTCCAAGCCGGCGACTGCGTATGCCTGGGGCTTCGCCGCGCCGCAAGAACCGTGAGCCGCTATTACGATGAGGCGCTGCGAAGCTGCAACCTGAAAGCGACGCAGTTCAGTCTGCTTGCTGTCCTGTTCAATGGCGGTCGAACGCCCTTTTCCGACTTGATGGTCCGCCTCTCTACAGATCAGACGACACTTACGCGCAACCTGAAGCCGCTTGAGCGTCGTGGGCTGATCCGGGTTACGCCGGGCGCAGATCGTAGAACCCGTGAGATTCTGTTGACGAAGCGCGGGAAGAATCTCTTTCGACGCGCTGAAAACTTGTGGAGAAAAGCACAGGAGCATGCCACCAGCGTGATTGGAGCCGACAAATGGAAGGCTATGCAAGCTCAACTGGATCGTCTGATCAGCGACCTGCCCGCCTGATTTCTTTGAGTAGAAACATGTATATACATTTTTATCACAGGAATCCGAAATATTTTCATTTAAATACATGTATATGCATCTTCAATGGTTCGGCCGCCACGAGTTTGCGCCGGACACAATCTGAAACCAATAGGAGAAACATCATGAAGCAGACACGAAAAAACCTGATTACTGCAGCGCTTGCTGTAAGTACCGCAATCAGCGTTGCGGCCGCTAACGCCACCGACCACCGCATATGGCGGGAACAGGTACCGCTGGGCGACGGCCCCGCCATCGAACTTAAATTCGAGGCGGTTGCCCCGACGAAAAAGCGCGCAAATGGTTCCCTACCCTGGCAGGAGCAGGTCAACATCGTCGACAACCATCGGGTGTTCATACCCGAACCCGCTCTGAATCGCCACGGAAAATCAGGGGGCGATCTGATGTGGCGGGAACAGGTTCGAAAGCAAGCGGGCGAATAGTTTACTTGCCTGCCGACTGCCTCTTTGGGCGCCCGGGCGCCAGAGCCCCGTCGGCTCTGGCGCGCAAGTAGGCATAAATATCCAGCAGATGTGGCTTGACGTTGGGGTCACGCTCCCACGCAGGCATCGATACATCGCCGCTCTCGCGCCTCATCACCTGCTGCAGAATTCCCTCACGCAACTCTGTTTTGTCGTCGGAGGACGCAGCCTGTGCGCTGACCGTGATTCGATAGCGGGTCAATACTTTGATACTAAAGTCCCGCGCGGAAAGCCTCTTGATCCGCTCGACCAGATTCGGTGCAACGGTGGTGCCGGTAGCATCGACCCCGTGACAACCATGACAGGTTGAATGGAAAATGCGCCACCCCAGATAAGTCGATTCGTCGACGAGACCATCCTGAATGCTGTATGGCCGGGTCTCCTCGGCCGACACACCGACCGACATCATTGACATCAGCAAAACCGTTAGCAGCGTACGGCGAACGGATACAATGATTGTTTGCCGATCGACCATGTATGCAGGTTAGTTTGGCTGTTTTTTAGACTCCATAGGTACTACTACCTAATCGGATTCGCGATCATTTGTTTGCCATTTGCCACCGCCGCTCATGCATTGCGCCTGTGCACGCTCCAATACATCCGGTGACTTGTCGTACAGGAATATTTTTACGGGTACCACCACTTGGGGTCCCAGAACCAGCACATCGCAGAATGCCGTGTATGTGGTCGGGCAGTGCGGCAGGAATGTTGTCGTCGTCTGAACGTCTGTTGCAGCCTGGGCTTCGCTCTTCCACTGGCACACGCCTGATTCAAACGAAGTGCGTTCAAGGGAAATATTCTCGAAACAGGTTGTCATTACATCGGCGTCCGCTTCGCTTTGTTCATGAACAACGATGCAACTCGCAGCCGCCTCAACAGCGTCCTGGGCAGACGCTGTACAGGTCAGGAAAGTGAGCGGAATAATGACAAATAATCGTAACATCGATTTCTCCCCCCAGGCCGGTTCGGCTAGGCAGCCCCGAATTTCTCAATCAGTGCGGCAAAACCACCCGTGTATACACCCGAAATCGCGGCGTGTGCGTCAGCTTCCGGGACACCGTCGACATCAAATTCGCTCGACCAGGTCAGCTGGCTTTTCGGGCCATCTTCACTCACTTCAATGGTAGCTTGATAGTTCTGGACCGGTAACGGGCCGGCATTCACAATTGAATATACGTAGGACCTCGCATCATCGTCATGAGAATCGAGGCGTTCGACAATTTTGCTGCCATCACCAAGCGTCAAGTGGCGGAACTTAGCCTCGCCATCGTCTTCCGAATCGGATGCGGCCACTGCCGGGTGCCAGGAATCCAAACTGTCAAAGTCGCCGACTACTGACCAGACTTCTGCCGGTGAGGCGTTGAGTGAAACAGTCTCTTTTACTGCTGTCATTATCGATACCCTCTATAGTGCTACCAGCGACGCACGATATCACTTCCCGCGTATAATTGTGAGCGTCGCACACCTGGAAGTTATGAATATCTTGATGCCGCCGGACAGGAAATTAACAATAGTTGTCATCCTCTGGATGGTTCTGCCATTCACTGTTGCCGCTGCGACTGCGTCCGGAGCGGCAGACCCGAGGTCCCTGAATCTGAGCCTGCTTGATGCAGCCAAAAAGGGTGAGGCAGCCCTTGTCGAATCCAGACTGCTGGACGGTGCCTCAATCAGCACGCGCGATCGCTTTGGCAATACCGCCTTGATTTACGCTGCGCGAGGCGGGCATTTCCGGACTGCCAGATTGTTGATCGAAGCGGGCGCCAATGTGAATCAGCCTAACACCAACGGCAATACACCATTATTCGAGGCTGCGGGTAGCGGAAACATTGATCTGGTCCGGCTCATGGTCGAACACGAAGCCGATCCCAATCTTGTCAGTATGAAGCAGGTTTCACCGCTCGCAAATGCCGTCTATCACCAACACGCCAGCATTGCTGATTTCCTGCTGCGGCACGATGCATGGCCAGACTTTGTGGACAATAGCGGCAAAAACAGCGCCGTGTATGCCGCGGCGACGGGTCAAACCGAAGTTCTCCGCAGTATTCTCGAGTTCGGTGGCGAACACGCTATCGCAGTCGATACGCGGTACGCGCATGGCCTGACATTATTGATGTGGGCAGCGGGTTACGGTCACGCCGAATCCGTCAATCTCCTGGTCAATCGTGGTGCGATGCTCGATCTTACCGATGATCGCGGTAAAACGGCGTTGATGATGGCGGAGGAAAACGGTAACGCTGATGCCATTCAAATCTTGCTCGACGCGAGCGTCGGATCCACGGGTATTTCTGATTAGCGGACGGATTCGGAATCATCCCCCAACGCACTTAAGTATTGGGCAACTGCAATAAGCTGCTCGTCGCCGAAGGAAGCCATTAATGATCCTTTGGCCGGTGAATTATTTCGCGACTTGGATTTGAAATCGAGCATCGTCTTCGTAAGATATTCGAGGTGTTGTCCAGCCAGGCGTGGTACCCGGCTATTGCCATGAAACGCGCCCAGGTGACAAGCGACACATTGGCCGGCAGCGATAACCGTCAATCCCACGTTGGTTTGATTGTCATCAGTGGCGTATTCGTATTGTGGCCAGGATTGTTCGGAAAAGTATTGGGCCACAAGCTGCATTTGTTCCTTCTCGAGCGCGGATGCGAGCGGGCCCATAATCGGGTCAGCTCGTAAACCGGATTTGAAGTCCTTGAGCTGGACATACAGGTAATAAAACTCCTGACCTGCGAGTATCGGGTATTGTTGCTGAGTCGATGCCCCTTCCTCTCCATGGCAGACCTGACAGGAGCCGATTATTTCCCTTACAGCGGCAAATTCATCCGCGGCCTCTTCGGATTGAGAGTATCCGGCGATCAGGCAGAAGAACAAAGCTGACATGATTCGAGTCATGTACATTCCGTGCATCACTCCGATTCGAATCGGTCAGAGCCGGTCGAAAAAAATGGCGGCCACCCATATAGTGGCCGCCAGGGAATTGAACGTGTTTGCGTGACCTAGTTACCGAGTTTGAAGGCCAGTACTTCGTTGCCACGCTTGTAGTTCAACTGTACATTGCCGCCGGCTCCTACGACTATGTACTGAGTGCCGCCAACATTGTATGACGCAGGCGGTGCATTCACGCCGGCACTAGCCTTGTGCTGCCAAAGAAGCTCGCCCGATTTCGCATTGTATGCTCTGAACCAGCCATTGCCTTCACCTGTAAAGACGAGGCCACCAGCTGTCGCCAGAATACCGCCTATCATCGGTTGCTGAGTCTTCACCTTCCATTTGACCTGTCCGGTGTTGTAGTCAACAGCCGTGATATTGCCCCACTGCTGTTCATCTGCAATGACTTTGAACGCGCCACCGAGCCAGAGTTTACCTCCCGGATACGGCGTTGCCTCGACGTGGTAGGTCATCGGTTGGTGAAGATTGATCGCGTATGTCATGTGCAGCTTCGGATTGATCGCCATCGGAGACCATTCCACGCCTCCATTCGCGCCAGGCAACATGCGCTCGCCGTCGGCCGTGGGCAGGACCCAGCGGTTTTCCTGGCTGACCATGGGTTCGGAGAATCGGATCAGATCGCAATTGTCTGCACGGTGTACATAGACGTAACCGGTTTTGCCACCGTGTAGCACGCCTTTCACTTCCTTACCCCGATTATTCATGACCGTTGTCAAGATCGGCGGACTTACGGCATCCAAATCCCAAACGTCATGCGCGATGTATTGGAAGTGACACTTGTAATTGCCGGTGGCGAGATCAACCGCCACGAGCGAGTTTGTGTAGAGGTTGTCACCAGGTCGAATGGCTCCATAGAGATCCGGCGACGGATTGCCGACGACGAAATAAACCGTTCCAGAATCCCGATCAATCGCCATGTTCTGCCAGACACCACCGCCAAGGGTTCTGTACGGGTCGCCGAGTTCCTTCAAAGCGGCTTTCTCGGCCTTGATATCTCTCAACATGTCGCGACCTGTAGCGTCTTCGGTCGCCCAGACGCCGGCAGAATTCTCCGGCGTTGTATTGAATGTCCACAGCAAGTCGCCGGTATCTGCGTCATAGGCCTTAACGAATCCGCGAATGCCATATTCGCCACCGTTGGTTCCAATTAAGATCTTTCCATCTACCGCCGTTGGCGCCATTGTTTCGCTGTAGCCAAGCTCCGGATCGGCAATTTGGCTTTCCCATTCAAGTTCACCGGTCTTTGCGTTCAGGGCAACAAGCTTCGCATCCAAGGTGCCCATGTAGACCTTATCGCCATAGGCGAATACACCACGATTATTCGGCCCGCAACAATATGTGGTGATCGGCCCCATCTTGTGCTTGAAGTGCCAGATCTGCTTGCCTGATTCTGCATTCAGTGCATAAACGTGGTTAAACGAAGTCGTCACATACATGACGCCGTTTACGACAATAGGCGTCGTCTCCATGGACTCGACAACCTCGGTCTCGAAAGTCCACGCCCGTTCCAGATCGCCGACGTTATGAACGTTGATCTGGTGAGCCGGATAGTAACGGGTTTGATTGTAATTACCGTTGGTATGCAGGAAGTTATTCGCGTCACCGGCCGCGTGGTCCAGCATGTCCTGGGTGACGGTCAGCATATCGCCATATAGCGTGCCGCCCTCGACTTCCTGAGCATGAATCGAGCCCGCACTATAGAGCGCCGTACTCGATCCGATAATCAGCGTGAATAGCAGTTTCTTGCTTTTTGTGATGCCCATCATTTTCCCCTCCCCGGTTTGAAACTTGTTATTGCCGGCCTACGGACCGAACGGTATTTGTCATTACGAAGTTCATGGTCCGAAGATGCCGGTGTAGTATAAACACTAAATGCCGCTACTTGTCCCGCAGCGCCGCATGCAATGATCTTATTTACTTGAAATATCAATGGTAAATATCGGATTATAAAGAATAAGCTGCTGCCCAGCCGATTAGTTGGCGAACCGCTGCTTTCTTACCTGTCGGGTTCGTCTGCGGTATCGCTCGTCACCATGTAATGCTTTTCCATCACCGGTCGCATGAAAGCATTGCTGAGCAACGCGACGAACAGCAATGCCGCCATTAAATACATTGTCGTGTTGTACAGACTGCTAGTGGGATCTATGGTCCCGGGCGGCGCAATTTCCATCAATTTGGAAATCGTCACGGTCTTTTGCGCGACAAGTGATTCGAGTTGATCAATTCCCGCGCCGAAAGTGGCTACAAAGACACCAGGATCAATCTTCGCAACCAGATCAGAGATGGCGGCATTAATTGACGATTCGCGCAACGATGTGATCGCCAGTGGACCGAGGACGCCCGCCGTGCTCCATGCCGTGAGTAGCCGACCATGGATTCCACCAACGAACTTGGTGCCGAAAACATCTGCAAGATATGCCGGGATCGTTGCAAAGCCACCGCCGTACATCGTGAAAATTATCATGCTGGCGGCGTAAAAATAGACAAGCCAGACGACGCTCGGATCGGCACTGACACTCTGGGCGCTAAATGGTATCGAGCAATAAAGGAGAATGCCGAGACCAAAGAATATCCAGTAGGTATTACGTCGCCCAATGTAATCAGATGTACTCGCCCAGAAGAAACGCCCGATCATGTTGAAAACACTAATCATCACAACATAAGTTCCGGCAAATGCCCCGTCGACGATGCTGGGGAGAGAACTGCCGAAAATTTCGCTCATCATGGTTTTGGCGACGCCAAGCACGCCGATGCCTGCCGTTACGTTGAAACACAGAACGATCCAAAGTTGATAAAACTGTCTCGTCTTCAGCGCCTGATCGATATCGACGTCGCGGTGCGTGATCATTCGTTTTGCCGCTTTCGTTGGATCCGGTGGCGTCCAGCCCTCGGGTTGCCAGCCCTCCGCCGGCACACGGTAGGCAAGCGCAGCAATCATCATCACGACGAAATAGATTATGCCAAGCGTGACAAACGTTTGCGCTACGCCCGTGGATCCTGTGCCAACGAGATAGGCGCCCTCAGGTCCCGGAACAATCATGCCGGCGACGTCGTTTGCACCGATAATCACGACCTCTTTCAGTTCGCCGGCAACTTCGACAAATCGCTTGCCCGCTTGCGTAATAAGGTTGAGATCGGCAACAGAGCCAAGGTAATCAGGCGCGCGATAAAATGTTTTGATGAAGAGTCCCTTCAACGGTGCGCCGATCATCGCGCCACCGCCAAAGCCCATGATCGCCATGCCAGTTGCCATGCCGCGCCTGTCAGGGAACCATCGAATAAGTGTGCTGACTGGAGAAACGTAACCCAGCCCAAGGCCACAACCTCCGATGACGCCGTATCCCAGGTAGAGCAGCCACAACTGGTGCGTAAAAACGCCAAGGCTACCAATCAAATATCCTCCACCCCAGCAGCAGGCGGCAACGACGCCAACCATGCGTGGCCCGACACGCTCCAGCCAACGGCCGGCGAACGCAGCCGACAATCCAAGAAACACAATCGCTACTGTGAAAACCCAGACAACTTCTTTGAGTGACCAATCGCTCGCCGCGCTTGTGACGATCCCGTGCGCTTTGATCAGTGCCGGGTTGTAAATGCTCCACGCGTACACCGAGCCAATGCATAAGTGGATCGCGATCGAAGCAGGCGGAACGCGCCATCGATTGAAGCCAGGTTCGGCAATAATGTGTTTTTTCGACAGCAGTTCCAGCATTTTAGTGTTGTTTCCTAGTCGTCATCATCCGGGGGTATCCATGCTTCAGAGAGATCGAGCAACGGCACGTTATAGTCTGCAAATATGGCTTGCATGGATTCCTCAGTCCTGTCCATCAGATCCTCCAGGGCACGTTTGCGGTCGCCGTCACCGTATCTCACACCCGCGGAAATAGCGAAATCGAATCGAATACCGGGCTCCGATTCCAGCGGTATCACAACGATCTCAACGCCTTCTGCGCGCTTGGCAAAATAGCCCGCTATCGGCCCCCAGACGATTGCGGCATCCAGATTTCCGCCCGCGATCTCCTTCTCGACGATTTCACCCGGGTATTCCTCCGGATTACCGGACATGGCGACGAAAGCCACCATCTGCTCGGTCATACCGTGACGCGAAAGCCATTTGGTGCCGGGCGTCGGCGTGAACGCACCAATTTTCAGGCTGTTACGAATCTCGGGATCCAGATTGATGAATTGATCGCCGCTGCTCACGTCATCGAGCCCGCGGCCTTTCGCGTACACCAGGGCATATGTCGAACGGTAGTAAGGCTTTGTTGTCAAAAGTTGATCGAATCCGGTGGCGACACCCATAACCACGTCGCACTTGTAGTCGAATCCCGATTCGTCCAGTGCTCTCAGCGTCTTGCGGACAAAACCGCGCCGCTGCGGAAACCAGGTGTACTCGATCGGCAGGCCGAGTTCACGCGCCCAGATTGACGCAATCTTGTTTTCCAGGCCGTCCTTGGTGTCGGCGGAAAAAGGCAGGTTGTTAGGGTCTGCACAAACGCGAAACACTTGGCCATCATAGGCAAAGGCGCCTGTTACCATGGCGCAAGCCAAAACCATAAATAAGCATCGGCGAAGTAGAGAAACGGGCATGTGCATCAATTCGATTTCGGTTTCTTCTTGGGACGACCCGGTGGAAGTGCTCCGTCCGCGCGCGCCCTGAGATAGGCGTATAACTCACCATAGCGCTTGCGGATATTGGGATTGTCTTTCCAGGGTGGCATCACGCCGACTTGTCCTGTGAACCCCTCGCTGACTCTTTCGAAGAACAACTCCCTGGTCATGTCTGACTCGCGCATGCGGTCGAGCAGGTTCGGTGCGAAGGTGCTGCCTACCGCATCCTGTGCATGGCATACGTGGCAGAAGCCGTGAAAGGTTCTCCAGCCGATATACGTATCGCCGTCGACGTAACAGAATGATTCCCCCGCGTCGTTCACCTGTCCGCATTCGACTGAATAAGGTGCGTCCGCACTATCCGCGGCGGGAGCCGATTCCGCTGCGTCTGTTGATTGCTGGCTCTGCGCATTGTCTGCCGCGCAGGCGACAGTAATAACCGTGATAATGAAAAGAAACAGGTATGCAATAGCACGTTTACTCGCTCGATAGCTCAGGCGCATTTTCTTGGTTCTCCCGGGGAACACTAGATGTTAAAAAAAGCCCCCGGCTGCTGCATGCAGCCGGGGGTCGCAATGTAAATCAATTGCTGGTCAAACGCAGCAGTTTAATCAGGTAATGCAAATACCGTCAAAACACCACCGAGCTGCGTGAAGTTGTCGAGTGCCTTGTAAGCGCCGACCGCACCAAGACCGTCGGTGTCACCCGTCAGTCCTGCCGCCATGCCGATGCCGGCCCAGCCGCCAATGCCCGAGAGCACGCCAACATACTGCTTGCCGCCGTGCTTCCAGGTATTCACGTTGCCGATGATTCCAGACGGTGTCTTGAAATGGTACAGTTCCTTACCCGACTTGGCGTCAACCGCTTTCAGATAGCCTTCAAGCGTACCGTAGAACACGACATCACCTGCCGTCGCCAGCGCGCCACTCCATACAGAGAACCGCTCTGGAATAGACCAGACGATCTTGCCTGCCGAAGCATCCCAGGCTATGAAGTTGCCCAGATGGTTGGTGCCATCGCCTGTTACCCGGCCCGCCGGGAACATGCTGAGCGTGGCGCCAACATATGGCTGACCTGCGGTGTATTCGACTTCGAATGGCTCGTAGTCCATGCAGACATGGTTCGTCGGAACATAGAACAGGTTTGTCCGCGGAGAAAATGCCGCCGGCTGCTGATCCTTGCTACCCAGTGCCGCCGGGCAGACGTTTTCCGTATTCACGTCTTCGCCGTTCTGATGCGTGCTGTACTTTGCAACAACCTGCGGACGACCCGTCTTCATATCGACGTGAGTAGCCCAGTTCACTGCGGGATCATATTTCTCGGCAACCAGAAGTTCACCCGTCACACGGTCAAGCGTGTAGCCGAAACCGTTGCGATCGAAGTGCACCAAGACCTTGCGGTCCTTACCCTTGACCTTGATGTCGGCCAGGATCATTTCATTGATGCCGTCGTAGTCCCATTCATCATGCGGTGTCATCTGGTAGACCCACTTGGCCTGGCCCGTATCGAGATCGCGAGCAAAAATCGTCATTGACCAACGGTTGTCACCCGGGCGAACCACAGGATTCCATGTGCTCGGATTGCCGGTGCCGTAATACACGAGGTTCAGGTCGGGATCATAGGAATACCAGCCCCAGGTCGTGCCGCCGCCGATCTTCCACTGATCGCCTTGCCAGGTGTTGGTTCCAGAACTCTTGCCGACCGGTTTGCCGAGATGTGTGGTCTTGTTTCCATCGATAAGTGTCTGGTCATCCGGTCCCACGCTGAATCCCTTCCAGGCCAGGCTGCCATCAGACGTGTTGTACGCCGCCAGGAAGCCCTGAACGCCGAACTCACCACCGCTGATACCGGTCAGTACCTTGTCCTTGATAACGACAGGTGCGTTGGTATTGGTGCTTCCCCTTGCCGGATCCCCGTTCTGCACACGCCAGATCATCTTGCCGGTCTTGGCATTCAGTGCGACGAGATTCGTGTCGGCCTGCTGCAGAAAGATCTTGCCATCTGCATAGGCCAGGCCACGGTATACCGTGTCGCAACACATTACCGGTATCACGTTCGGGTTTTGCTTTGGCTCGTAACGCCAGATAATGGTCTGGTCGTTCAGGTCAATTGCAAACACTTTATTGGGAAACGGTGTGTGGATATACAGCGTGTCACCCACTACCAACGGCCCACCTTCGTGTCCGCGCAATACACCAGTTGAAAAAGTCCAGGCTACCTGCAAATCGCCAACGTTCTTGCTGTTGATATCATTCAATTTGCTATAGCGCTGGCCGGTATAATTACCGCCCCAGATAGCCCAGTTGTCCGGGTTATCCATGAGCTTCATCAGCTCAGGATTCGCCGTTGACGTGCCAGGCACAATTATCGCCAAGGCAACGCCGATCATCATTAACAATCGTTTCGTCATCTCCCCAACCTCCATTGGTGGTCTATATACGTCCTTTATGGTTAGTACACCTTGGTAACGGCAATAATTGATTTACCGCACACCGCTCAAGTAACGCGACCGCGTTACAATTTCTAAGGTCAACTAGTCGCAGTTAATCCGTCAACCGCGCTCTGTTTCTTCTTCTCCAATATTTCGACTTGTCCCCATGAAGCACGATTTTTTCGCAGCTTCGGTGAGTTCATTTATTTTCCTGACAAGCAGACTTGCGCGATCCGGATCCCGAAACACGCCCCCGCGTTCCCCTGGAGTTCGTCGCAACTGAAGGAATACCTCCGCTTCGACAAACTCGTCGTATGCGATCTGGTCTGCTATTTTGTCTATTAAGCATGTGCACGAATACAGGATCTCGTACTTTTGACCGCCGTTGGAATCCATGCACCGCAACACATATTCCACCCTGGCCTGGGTCGGAAAATCATTAGCGTCGGCGGCGGAAGGCGGTAAAAGTGCACACAAGGCCAATATGACGGGCGCGAATTTCACAGTTTTACCGAATCCCACAGACGTCTTTTTTAGTCGTTAGGCGGGATGCTAGCAGAGCATCTGCGGTGTGTCAGCACGGAATTCACTCGCCGCAAACGATTGCAAAAGATAAAAATGAGAAAGTTGCTAAGAATCAATATCAATCGAGAGAGTGTTAAAGGAGATTCATGAAAGCCGAAATGGATGCGGAACGGCACTTAGCGGATTGGCGAGGCTCGGCGCTCGCCATCGAGGCCGCCGTAAAGACCGCGATAGTCGGTCAGGACGAGGCTGTGCGCCTGCTTTGTATCGCAGTTTTTACCCGTGGACACGTCATTCTTGAGGGCAACGTCGGAGTCGGAAAGACGACACTTTTGCGCGCAATTGCGCGAACGCTGGGCGGCGGATACGAGCGCATCGAAGGCACTGTCGATCTGATGCCGAGCGATCTTGTCTACTACACTTATGTGGATGCAGATGGAAAGCCGCAGGTAGCACCCGGACCGTTGCTCAAACATGGGGAAGCGCTTGCAACGTTTTTTTTCAACGAAGTCAATCGGGCACGACCTCAGATGCACTCCCTGATGCTGCGCGTGATGGCCGAGCGTAGCGTGACAGCATTCAATCGTGAGTATCGCTTTCCGCACCTGCAAGTCTTCGCGGACCGAAATCTCGTAGAAAGAGAAGAGACTTTCGAGATCCCTGCTGCAGCGCGTGACAGATTCCTCATGGAAATTGAAATCGACTCGCCGACAGATCCGGAATTACTCCGGCAGCTAATGGTCGACACCCGGTTTCACGATACGGATCAGCTCCTGGATGGTGTTCAGTCAGGGATTGTGGACTTCCGTGAACTGAATACAGTAGCTGCGGATATTCAGAGCAATGTTCATACCAGCGAGGCTATACAGGCATACGCATTGCAACTCTGCCGGGCCACCGAGGATCCGGGCGCTCTAGGAATCAATATCCCGGAAACGGATATGGCCAGACTGATACAGGCGGGAGTCAGCCCGCGAGGCATGAGTTACCTGCTACGGGCAGCGCGCGTGGCCGCCTGGTTGGATGACCACGAGAGCGTATTACCGGAAGACATCCACGATGTCTTCTTTGCTACGGTGGCACATCGAATTATTTTCAGACCTGCTTATGAATTGCACCGGGCGGAACTGGCGAAGGAGCTGACACACCGCATTCTGCAAACTGTCGCCGCTCCCTAGGCGTCGATGATGGAACGCACGAGTGAATTTCAATATCGCCCCCCCTGGCGTGCCGTATCGTACCATCCTGGCAGCCACCCCGGGACCCAGCGCGGCAGTGGATATGAACTGCACGGCATCGCTCCCCTGCACGTTGCCGGTGACCCGCGCCGGTTTGACCTGCGGGCGTCGTTGCGCGACCCGTTCGGACAGCTCCAGGTGCGCGTATTCAAGCAGCGAAGTACAGTTCCCGTTTACCTGCTTGCCGATGTATCGGCATCAATGAGCTTCGTCAGCAAGACCTGCAAATTCGATCTGCTGATCGAGTTCGCCAATTCGCTGGCATATTCCGCGTTTCGCGTCGGTGATCCATTCGCATTTACCGCCTGCGATACCCGAGTGCGCGATGAACTTTCAGTGCCACTGACCCGGGCCCGGGGAGTGGGCACACTGGTTTGCGATCGCCTGCGCCGCTGGGCGCCCTCCGGTGCTGATGCGACCGGCCTAGTCTCCGGCGCCGACCGTATCGCCAACTCGAGAGCGCTGGTTTTTGTCGTGTCCGACTATCACCTGCCGATAGAACTTGTGCGAACAGTAATGGACCGACTTTCTGCACATGCGGTTGTCCCTGTGGTTCTCGTCGACACGGGGGAGAGCCGCTGCCCGGGTTTTGGCATTACGCATCTTTACGATCCGGAGACCGGTGCCCGGCGAACGGTACTACTGCGACGCTCCTGGGCCAGGCGCTTCGAAAAGAAAATGCTCGAACATCACAATCAACTGATCCATTGTTTTGCCGATCATGACCTGAGACCGCTGTATCTGATTGACAGATTCGAGCCCGAGGCCGTGAGTCGATACTTTTATGAATAGCGGCAACAAGCCACGTTCATCTCTGGACAAGATGCGATACTGGGCGTTGCTGGGCCTTCATCTGATTCCGGTAGCAGTCGCAGCGCAGGGAATAGCCGACATCCGCTTCGTGACACCCAGAGATTTCGGATACACGATAGGCGATACATTCATTCACGAGATGCATCTGACGCTCAACGAGCCAATTACGCTTGACACAACGACGCTGCCTGACAATGGCAGGCTGAACCGATGGCTGGAAATATCAGGCACAAAGGTGGAAGTTCGCGCTGCGGATCAAAGCGCCAGCTATCGAATCATTGTCGAATATCAGGTATTCAACGCACCGCAAGAGCTGACATCGGTGACGGTGCCACAACTCGAGTTCATGACGATGGGTGGTCCGAACCGTATCCCTGTTTTCCTGCCCGAGTGGACATTCAGCATCGGGCCGATCACCGACTTACATGCACGCCAAACCCTGCAATTGCAGGAGGATCGACCGCCGCAGACGATTCCCGTCACCGGCCGTCGCATCCGTCTCGTAATCTGGGCGCTCCTCCTTGGCGGCCTGCTTATTTACCTCGCATACCGCAGATTTCTATTGCCGCGACTAAAACGCAATCGTTATCCCTTCTCCAGTGCACTTCGTGAACTGCGCGACCTGCACCGGCAGCGATCCGATCCCGAAAACTATCGGCGAGGCTTGAAGACATTTCACGCAGCCATGAATGCGACTGCGGGCCAGGTCGTGTTCGCCGGCAACCTGGACAATTTTCTATTGGCGAACTCGAGGTATGGGGAATTAGAACCAGAGCTTAGGGGGCTCTATGCCCGGTCGCAGGATGTGTTCTTCAATGACGCTGGCGAAACCGAGACCGATTCAGCCTGGCAGCAACTGGTGGACATTTGTCGTCGCTGTCGCGAATTCGAGAGATCTGTCGCTTGATCGTTTCCGCTACCTATCCCTGGGTCCTTCTCCTGCTGGCGCTTTGTCTGACGCCACTATTTTCCAGAGATGCCGCCGTGGTGCGTTTCTCATCCCTAACGCTGATCCCGGATGACGGAATATCCAGCTCGATTGCGATATTCCTGCGCGTGGCACGAAGCGCATCGCTGGCCCTTGTGATTATCGGACTGAGCGGGCCATACCTGCCCGAAAAGCAGATCGAAAGGATCGGTGAAGGCGCGCAGATCATACTTCTGTTGGACCGGAGTCGCAGCATGGATCAGCCCTTTGCGGGTCAACAGTTCAGGAATCCCCTGATTACAGAGGACACCGATGCAAAAGGAACTGTCGCTCGCCGCCTCCTGTCGGACTTCGTTGCGGACAGACGAAACGACAAGTACGGGATGCTGGTATTCAGCACAAAGCCGATTCAGGTCCTCCCGCTGACCGACAAGACCGAAATCATCCAGGCAGCGATAAATGCGGGCAACATCGGGCGGGGACTGTCTGAAACCGACGTTGGAGCCGGCATCATCGAGGCGCTGCAATTTTTCGAGGGACAGCCATATACAGGTTCGCGCGTCATCATGCTCGTCTCGGACGGCGGGGCCAGTCTGGACAAAATGACCCGAATTCAAATCGCGGATTTGCTGCATCGCCACCGTGTCGTACTGTATTGGGTATATATCCGTTCGAGGTACAGCCCCGGAATCGTTGCTGCCGGAGCCTGGAAACAAAGTGACGAACTGGCACCCGCGCGAGTGCTTCACGAGTACTTCGAGACTCTTGAAACACCCTACCGCGTATTTGACGCGGAGGATCCAAACGCGCTGGCTACGGCAATCGCCAAAGTCAATGAATTGCAGAGTTTGCCGATTCGCTTTATCGACGTGGTTCCCAGGCAGCATATCGCCAACTGGTTTTATGCGGCCGTCATGGTGCTGATCACTATGCTGATATTGGTCGATCGGATCGAGGTCAGGCGATGGTGATTCAGGGCCGTAAACTGCTTGTGTTCTTCACTCTGCTGGCATTGACTTTGGCGGCGAGCTTCGACGGATTTCGCCTCTCTGAGGATCAGGCTTTCAACGAGGCTCTCGGCGAGGGGAAAGTGTCACCGGCCAATGGCCGTGATGATGCCCGCCGGCGGTTCGCGAGTGCATACGCACTCCAGCAGCAACAGGACTTTAAGGCATCGGTAAAGGCCTATGCCGCGATCGATGCATTGTCACAAAGTCGATTGGACATAGACATCAAATTCAATCTTGCGAATCTGTATTTCCGCGAAGCGCTGCGACTCCGCGATGCAGGCTCAAAGGACCTGGCCATGCCGCTGATCGAACTGGCCAAGCAGAACTACAGGGACATTCTGCGTTACGACAGCGGAGACTGGGAAGCCAAATACAATCTCGAGCTTGCACTTGTGCTGGCTCCCGAAACGGATCCGGTCGACCCCATGGATGAAGTAAATCCGGAGCGCAGTCCGCGCGCAATAACGAAAATGCAATCGCGGGAGCCGTTGCCATGACAGTCGCGCGTCATACAATTTGGCCCTGGCTCGCACTCGCACTCGTGCTTCTCGTTATTGCGGCGACCTCTTCGACTTTCCTCGTATCGAAAAACACATTCCGCTATCTGTTTGTAATGGATATTACCCAGAGCATGAATGTTGCCGACATGGAACTGGATGGCGGTTCCGGAACGCGTTTTGAATTCGAGAAATCGGTGATCGAGATGGCACTGGGAAGCCTACCCTGCGGTTCGGAAGCCGGTCTCGGAATATTCACGGCGCATCGCACCTTTGTCATGTTCACTCCGGTAGAGATATGTGAGCACTATCGTGCATTGTCTGACATGTTGCAGAAGATCGACGGGCGAATGGCATGGACGGCTCGCAGCGAAGTCGCCAAGGGTCTCTATTCTGCTATCGAAGCTACCTTGCAAGTCCCGCTTGAGACCCGACTCGTTTTTCTGACCGACGGTCATGAAGCGCCCCCGTTAAACAAAACGATAAGACCACCGATGCGAGCCGAGCCCGGTGCTGTCACCGGATTCATTGCTGGAATCGGTGGGCCCGTTCCGAGCAGGATTCCGCACCTGGATGACAACGATAATATAGTCGGTTACTGGGGTCATGACGAAGTTATGCAGATCGACATACACAGCCTTGGACGTGGTGCATCGGAGCAAGGCGAAGCAATGGTCGGCATAAACATGGTGGATATTTCGCGCCGGATCATGCTTGGTCAGGAGCATTTATCATCCCTTCGCGAGACCCATCTGCAGGAACTCGCGGTCCAGACGGGACTCGACTATGCCCGGATAGATTCACCGGTAAGTTTTGTCGAGTATCTCGCCAGGCCGAAGTATGCAAGGCTCACGCCAGTATCGTCCGACATGGGCTGGATCCCCGCATCGCTGGCGTTCATGAGCCTTTTCTATTGTTTCGTTGTTATCCCGTGGAATAAAAAGTCAGCGTGAACTTTCAATCACGTCTCTGATTGAGTCGACAATCAACTGAGGATCACTCAGTTGAATATAGTGCTCATCCGTTGCAGAAATAATGTGCTTTCCCCGTGCTGACCTGCGGGCAAGATCTGATTGCATCTCCATCCAGATTTTCGCGCGTTCTGCATCAGATGAAGATGCGGCTGATTCACTGATTCGGTGTGAAATGACGACGACAGGAATATCGGGCAATGTCGATGCACTCCGAAGCTGCTCTGCACTGTGCCGAAGATGCTCAAGTTCACTTCGAAATGCCGTCATGCTGCTGCGCTTGACGGCAAATAATTTCGCA
>Ga0255052_10001085_pt1 | contig 20851 bp, 15 predicted proteins | sample JV7_2_21_MG_FD_188632 | JGI IMG/M metagenome (GOLD analysis project Ga0255052, IMG submission 188632) | Seawater microbial communities from Jervis Inlet, British Columbia, Canada - JV7_2_21 | ecosystem: Environmental > Aquatic > Marine > Inlet | place: Canada: British Columbia | collected... | reverse complement strand
TGGCAGGACCTGAAGCTCGATGGCCCTGTCGTGGACAAACACTCAACAGGGGGTGTCGGCGACAAGGTCAGCTTCATGCTGGCCCCAATCGCAGCCGCCTGCGGCTGCCACGTGCCGATGATTTCGGGACGCGGACTCGGCCATACGGGTGGTACCACTGACAAAGCGGAGGCGATACCGGGGTACAACACAGCTCCCGATTTCGCGACATTCCGGCGGGTTGTTAAGGACGTTGGTTGTGCAATTATCGGACAAACAGCGGACCTCGCACCAGCAGACAGGCGTTTCTACGCTATTCGCGATATTACGGCTACTGTTGAGTCCGTCCCCTTGATTACGGCGTCGATCTTATCCAAGAAAATTGCAGCGGGTCTCGATGCGCTGGTCATGGATGTCAAGGTAGGGACGGGCGCATTCATGAAAACACCGGAGCGTGCCCGCAAGCTCGCCGATAGCATCATTGCGACGGCCGCAATGGCGGATCTGAGGACACACGTTCTGGTAACCGACATGAACGAAGTTCTCGGCCGGACAGCGGGCAATGCTTTGGAGATCGATGAGGCGATCCGCTATCTGCGAAACGAACAACGGGAACCTCGCCTTGATTCGGTCGTGCTCAACTTGTGCGCCGAGATGCTTATCGCCACTGGCGAGGAGACGGATCGCACCACGGCACTGCAACGTTGTGACGACGCAGTCACCAGTGGTCGTGCGCTGGAGATATTTGGCAAAATGGTTGCGGCGCTCGGCGGACCGCCGGACATCATAGAGAACAGCGACAAACACCTTGCGGCAGCGCCAGTCGTTCGACCGATCCACGCTGCAGGCTATCTTGCGACGGTGGATACTCGCGGTGTCGGCAATGCGATTATCGAACTCGGTGGCGGACGCCACCGTGTTGGTGAGGCGCTCGATCTGTCGGTCGGTTTCAGCGACTTCGCGTCGATTGGTACGCTACTCGATGGCGACACGCCGCTAGCCGTAGTGCATGCGGCAAGCGAGGACGATGCGGCACAGGCCGAGGAACTGTTAATTGCAGCCTGTACGACGGCCGCCGATGAGCCGGCAAAAGCGCCGGTAATCAGCGAGATTGTGACGGGAACGACCTAAGCGATACGGTATCCTTAGGGTCTGCAGGAATAACAAGAACAATACTTCGGAGTACCAGCATGGGCGATTACATCGGCATTATCGGCATCATCGTGATACTTGGAATCGCGTTCGTGTTTTCGAGTAATCGCAAGGCAATCAATCTGCGCGTTGTCGGTGCTGCCCTGGCGTTGCAAGCGGCTGTCGCCGCATTTGTCTTGTACTTTGACTACGGTCAGAAAATGCTCGGTGCGTTGAGTAGTGGCGTTCTCGCGATCATTGGATTCTCCAAGGATGGCATTGACATGGTGTTTGGCCCGCTGGCCGATACTGAAGTTATCGGCTTCAGTTTCGCCATCAATGTGCTGCCAATCATCATCTTCTTTTCGGCACTGATGTCAGTCATGTATCACCTGCGCATCATGGAGTGGATTGTAAAACTCGTTGGCGGCGCATTACACAAGATCATCGGCACCGGTGCGGTTGAGTCGATGAATGCAGCCGCCAATATTTTCGTGGGTCAGACAGAAGCGCCGCTGGTTGTCAGACCGTATCTTAAGAACCTGACGGAACCGCAGATGTTTGCCGTCATGGTCTCCGGCTTGGCATCAATCGCGGGTACGGTGCTCGCCGGCTACGTGCTTATGGGTGCAAATATTATGTACCTGCTCGCGGCGGCATTCATGGCGGCACCAGGTGGTCTGCTCATGGCGAAAATCCTGATGCCGGACGACGAAGTGATTCCCGCAGGTGGCCATGAAAAACTGATCATGGAGCCGAGCCATCATAAGAACGTCATCCTCGCCGCAGCGTCGGGTACCACCGATGGCCTGCGACTGGCCGCCAACATTGGCGCCATGCTCATCGCTTTCGTTGCGCTTATTGCGTTGTTTAACGGCCTCATCGGCGGATTGTTCGGCCTCGTCGGGATTGAAGGCGTGACGCTGCAGTTGATTCTCGGCAAGATATTTCAGCCGCTGATGTACCTGCTCAGTGTGCCCTGGGCAGAAGCAGAGGCAGCCGGCGCTCTGTTTGGCGAAAAACTAATTCTGAATGAATTCGTCGCGTTCTCACATCTCAATGACTATCTGGCCGGCATGAGCCCACGCACGATCGCTGTCGCGACGTTTTCTCTGTGCGGCTTTGCAAATCTGTCGTCGATTGCAATTCTACTGGGCGGTCTTGGCGTGCTCGTGCCTGAAAAGCGCGACCTGATAGGTCAACTCGGGTTGAAGGCCGTGTTGGCTGCGTCGTTGTCCAACCTGATGAGTGCTGCGCTCGCAGGACTACTGTTGACGTTCTGACTCGGTGTCGTGCCGCAAAATCATAATTGACTGCGATCCAGGACAGGACGATGCCGTCGCCCTGTTTCTTGCGTTCGCGTCCGGGGACGAACTCGAACTACTCGGTATTACGACAGTAGGCGGTAACGTCCCGCTCGAGCTGACGCATCGCAACGCTCGTCAGATGTGTGACATCGCGGGACGGACTGACGTACCCGTCTTCGCCGGTTGTACAACGCCGATGGTTCGGCCATTGCAGACCGCGGAGATGATTCACGGCGAAACAGGTATCAACGGTATCGACACTGTCGATCCTGAAACCCCATTGCAATCAGAGCATGCTGTCGACTTCATCATTCGGACCTTGCTCGCTGCAGATGAGGCGTCGGTCACACTTGTGCCAACAGGGCCACTCACGAACATTGCGACGGCAATCGATAAGGAAGCCGCAATCCTGCCGAAGATCGAGAGAATCGTGCTGATGGGTGGGGCGATGCGCGAAGGCGGTAATCGCACGCCGTCGGCTGAGTTCAATATTCTCGTCGACCCGGATGCGGCCGACATTGTATTGCGTTGCGGCAGGCCGATCACGCAGATGGGCCTGGATGTTACCCATCAAGTCTTGTCGACTCGAAGTCGAGTAGAGCGGATCAAGGCGCTGGATAATCCCGTTGCAGATGCGACAGCAGGGATGCTCAGTTTCTTCGATCGCTACGACACCGAAAAATACACATCGAAAGGTGCGCCGCTGCATGATCCCTGCACGATAGCCTGGTTGCTCAGGCCTGACTTGTTTGCAGGCAAAGACTGTAATGTCGCGGTCGAAATACAGTCAGATTTGACGCTCGGCCATACGGCGGTCGATTTCTGGCATGTAACGGGCAGGCCGATCAACGTTCATTGGATTTACGGCGTCGATGCAGATGGATTCTATGACTTGCTAACAGAGAGGCTCGCTCGCTTCGGCGGCTAAGACTATGCCTGTAATTCTTGTAATTGGCTCCGTTAATCTCGATCTTGTCGCCACGGTCGATCGTTTACCTGCGCCAGGTGAAACCGTGACGGGCGCGGAACTGAATCGATTCCCGGGGGGCAAAGGTGCGAATCAGGCACTGGCTGCTAAACGACTCGGTGCGGACGTGAAACTGCTTGCATGTACTGGCGATGACGCTGCAGGCGACGAAGCGCTGGCTTTGTTACGTGACGGCGGCGTGGACCTCAGTGACTGTCATTGCGTTGAAGATTCGCCGACTGGAACCGCACTGATCGCTGTAGCACCCTCGGGTGAGAACCACATTGTGGTTGCACCTGGGGCGAATCGGCAACTGACGCCAGAATCACTGGACCTTCCTTCGGCAGACGCGCTAATTTGTCAGTTGGAAGTGCCAACCGAGACAATCACTCAGGCCGCTCTGGACTTCGGAGGTTTCTTCGTGGTCAACCTCGCACCGGCAATGCACATCGACGTCACGATTCTGCAGCGTGCAGATCTCGTCATCGTCAATGAATCAGAATCGGCCTGGTACGGCGATAGCCTGGCCGCCTGCCCAGGCATGATTGCTACGACGTTCGGTGCTGCCGGAGCAGTCCTGTCACGACAGGGTCGGGATCTCGCGCGCACAAAACCGCCCAGAATAGAAGCCGTGGATACCACTGCGGCCGGCGACGCGTTTACCGCTGCGCTAACCGTCGCCCTGGTCGAAGGGCAGAAGCCGGAGGCGGCATTGCAATTCGCCTGCGCCGCCGGCGCGGCAGCCGCAACCAAACTCGGCGCACAACCGTCGCTGCCAACCCGAGACGAAGTTCTTTCGCTACTTTAGGAGATAGAGGAAGTTAGAGGGACAGGCACCCTAACTCCCGAGTTAGGGTGCCTGTCCCTCTAACTCCTACAGATGGAATGACGACGGCAGAAGGTCAGCCATCGTATAGGTATGCCAGTTCTCGTCGTCATCCTTGACGATGATTCGGGTTTCGTCATCGGAAAACTCGTGGATGCGTTGTCGGCAACCGCCACAAGGCGTGCAGGCGCGGGTCTTGGTCTCGTCGCCACCGGCCACTGCGATCGTCACGATGCGAGTGCCACCTGCCGCGACCATTGCGCTGATCGCCCCGGCTTCGGCGCAACTGACATTCGAGTACGCAGCGTTCTCGACGTTACAACCGACGTGTACGTCGCCGTTGTTATCAAGCAACGCTGAGCCAACATGAAATCCCGAGTACGGGCAATAGGCATTTGCGCGGACCTGGCGTGCGATCTCGAGTAATTCCTCGTCAGTCATAGCGTCATCCGTCCTTGGGGCCTGACGGCCCATCTGCGGTTCGCATTGGATTGTTCGGGTGCGTTGTCCAATTCGCTTTGTCCTTACTGATTGGCTGCCCGGTTCTCGGGTCTTCGCCGTCAGTCAGTTGTTGCATGCTGATACATCCATCGATCGGACAGACACTGACACAGAGATTACAGCCAACACACTCTGCGTCGATGACTTCAAATTTGCGTTCACCGTTAACGGTATTGGTAATCGCCTGGTGCGAGGTGTCCTCGCAGACAATATGGCAGCGACCGCATTTGATGCAGAGTTCCTGGTCAATAACGGCTTTCTCAATGTGGTTGAGATTCAGGTATTGCCAGTCAGTCACGCTAGGCACTGCTTTGCCGACGAGTTCTGAAACTGCCTGCATGCCCTTGTCGTCAAGAAATGCGCTCAGGCCATCGGTCAGGTCGTCAATGATCTTGAATCCGTACACCATAACAGCCGTGCAGACCTGAACATTGCTCGCCCCAAGTGCGAGAAAGTCGACAGCATCGCGCCAGTCGGTGATACCACCGATACCGGAAATAGGAATGTCGCACGTGTGCTCAGTGCGTGCGATCTCTGCAACCATGTTCAATGCAATCGGTTTGACTGCCTCACCACAGTAGCCGCCATGCGTGCCCATGCCGTCAGTCGTTGGGTACATCGTCAAGGTGTCGTAGTTGACACGCATGATCGAGTTCACTGTATTGATTAATGACACCGCATCGGCGCCACCATCTTTGGCCGCCTTGGCTGGCGGCACTATGTTCGCAACATTCGGAGTCAGTTTGACGATGACCGGGACACTGGCGGCTTTCTTGCACCATTCCGTCGCCATTTGAATATATTCGGGAACCTGGCCTACTGCGGCACCCATGCCACGCTCTGACATGCCGTGTGGACATCCGAAATTCAGTTCAAACGCATCGGCGCCCGTGTCCTCGATCATCGGCACATACTTCGCCCAGGATTCTTCATTCATCGGCAGCATGACGGACACGACGAGCGCACGATCAGGCCAGTCACGCTTGATCTGCCGTATCTCGTCGAGATTCGTCTGCAGCGGCCGATCGGTGATGAGTTCGATATTGTTAAAGCCAATGACGCGCCTGTCGTTACTGTACAGCGCGCTATATCGCGGACCGCTCACATTGACGATGTGCGGGTCTTCCCCGAGCGTCTTCCAGACGGCACCACCCCAGCCGGCCTCGAACGCGCGATTAACGTTGTAGGCTTTATCCGTTGGCGGCGCCGACGCAAGCCAGAATGGGTTTGGCGAGCTAATACCAAGGAATTCCGATTTCAGGTTCGCCACGCTTGCTTCTCCTTTGTCGGTCAGCTGCTCAGGTGCCGATTGATAGCAATCGCGGCGACTTTGCCGTGTTGCACCGCGCTAACTGTCAGGTCGTCGCCACCGGCAACGCAGTCACCACCTGCCCAGACGCCGTCGATCGATGTCGCATGCGCGTCGTCAACCATAATCTTGCCGCGTTCGAGTTCCAGCCCCTGCAGTTCGCTGCCTAGTCTGTCATCGGCGAGTTTCTGCCCGATTGCTTTGAACACGACATCGGCCTCGAGAACGAACGTTTCGCCGGTTGCTTTGAGTTTGCCGTTCTTGTCGAGCTCGGTTTTCCCAAGTTCGATCGCGAAGACGCCACCGGCGTCACCCCTAAGTCCGGTAGGTTGTGCCCAATGATGAATCGTGACGCCGCTTGTCTGTGCAAGTCTTTGTTCGAATTCGCTCGCGCCCATTTGCTCTGGACCTCGTCGATACGCGATGTCGACGCGTTCCGCACCGAGACGCTTGCTTTGTACGGCAATATCGATGGCGGTCATGCCGCCACCGATGACAACGACATTTCGCCCTACCGCCAATGCGCTTTTGTCATCGGTCTGCCGCAGGTCGGCGATGTAGTCGATCGCGTTCTCGACACCAAGCAGATTCTCGTTGTCGATGCCCAGATTGTTGACGGAACCGAGGCCCAGACCTAGAAATACCGCCTCGTACTTGTCACGTAATTCCGCAAGCGAAAAGTCGACGCCGAGTTCGACATTGTTTTCGACGTCGATGCCGCCGATCGACAAAATATACTCAATCTCGCGCTGCGCGAAATCATCGACGGTCTTGTAAGCAGCGATGCCGTACTCGTTCAGGCCGCCAGGTTTGCTGTCGCGGTTGAACACGGTCACCTGATGTCCGCACATCGCGAGGCGATGCGCACACGAAAGCCCTGCGGGACCGCCGCCAACAACAGCCACCGTCTTACCACTGGAAGCGCCACGCTCGAACAGTTGTGTGGAGTCCTCGACCACCGGGTCTGTGGCGTAGCGTTGCAGCAAACCAATCTCAACGGGTTTGTCCTCATGTGTGTTGCGTACGCACGCTTCCTCACACAACACCTCGGTTGGACAAACACGTGCGCACATACCGCCCATGATGTTCTCACGCAGTATCGTATGCGCCGAGCCTCGCAGATTGTCGCTGCGAATTTTCTGAATGAAATTGGGGATATCGATACCGGTCGGGCAGGCGGTAGTGCAGGGTGCGTCATAACAGAAGTAACATCGATCAGCTTCGATCAGCGCTTCCGGTCGCGACAATGGCGGGTGCAGGTCAACGAAATTATCATCGATCTCGGTCTTGCCGAGTCTGCCGGATCGAATGTTGGGCTCTGTCCCTTTCACTGTTACGGTCCGCTGCTGCTAGCGCTTAACCGCAACGGGTTCGGCTTGTTGCGCCTGTTTTTGCAGCGCGTCGTAATACGGTGCAAACGATGGACGATCGACGTAACGACCAGCACCTCGTTCTACATTGAGTTCACCATCCGCGAATACGACATTGCCCTGACTGATTGTGTGCGACGCACAGCCCGTAACAGTCATGCCTTCGAAAACGTTGTAGTCGATATTCTGCTGATGGGTTTTAGCCGAAATTGTCTTTGTAGCCTCGGGATCCCAGACCACAATATCGGCATCAGCGCCCACCGACACACTGCCCTTGCGCGGATAGATGTTGAAAATCTGCGCGGCGTTTGTCGATGTTACGCGAACGAATTCATTCATCGTGAGCCGACCCTTATTGACACCCTGGTCCCAAAGCACCTCGAGTCGATTTTCGACGCCTGCCGTGCCATTCGGAATCAGGCGGAAGTCGTCTTTGCCTGCGGCCTTCTGGTCGGCGCAGAAGCAGCAATGATCGGTAGCTGTCGTCTGCAGGTTGCCGGATTGCAGCCCGCGCCATAAAGCCGCCTGGTGTTCTTTCGAGCGAAACGGTGGACTCATTACGTGCGCTGCTGCGACCTCGAAGTTCTTGTCACGATAAACGGAATCGTCGATCAGCAAATGACCGGCCAGTACTTCGCCGAATACGCGTTGGCCTTCATTGCGTGCACGGGTGATCGCCTCAAGAGACTGCCGGCAGGAATTGTGCACGACATACACAGGTACACGCAGTACTTCGGCTATGCGTATCGCCCGATTAGCCGCTTCGCCTTCGACCTCAGGTGGGCGTGATAGTGGATGACCTTCGGGGCCCGTAATGCCTTTCTCATACAGCTCTTGTTGCAAGCGGAAGACGAGGTCACCGTTTTCTGCATGTACGGTTGGAATCGCTCCGAGTTCGAGTGCCCGCGAGAAACTGTTCACGAGGATTTCGTCGTCAGCCATGATGGCGCCCTTGTACGCCATGAAATGCTTGAAGCTGTTGACGCCGTGTTCGCGAACGAGCGTTCCCATATCCGCATGAACGCTGTCATCCCACCAGGTGATGGCAACGTGGAATGAGTAATCGGACACCGACTTCTCCGCCCACTCGCGCCACTGATTGTAGGCTTCCATGATGTTTTGCTGTGGATTCGGGATGGCGAAATCGATGATCATTGTCGTGCCGCCCGCGAGGCCGGCAGCGGTTCCGGTATAGAAGTCTTCGCTTGTGACCGTGCCCATGAACGGCAGCTGCATGTGCGTGTGTGGATCGATGCCGCCCGGCATTACGTATTGACCGCCGGCATCCACGACACTTGCGCCCGCCGGTGGCGCGTCGATGCTTGCTTCGACTGCTGTGATTTTGCCGTCCTGGCACAATACATCCGCACGTACGGACCGATCTGCGTTGACTACCGTGCCGCCCTTAATGAGTACCGTCATCGTCCACTCCTTGCTTCATTTCTGGCGGCGACGTAGTAAATCAAGCCGCCCAGTATCGACCCTGTGAACCAGCCGTAATTATAGAACCAGTTTATCTTGCCTGTTGTGATCGCGATGAGCGTCAACCCAACGGGAATCAGGAACGCGATAAAACCGGCTCTGTTCCAGGCCGGATAACCGGCGTTGTCCTGGTAAAGCGCCAGCAGATCGTAAGACTGTTTCTTAATCCCGAAATAGTCGACGACCATGATACCCGCGATTGGCCCCAGCAGGCTGGAGTATCCGATCAGCCAATTCGAATACAGGCTCTCAACACTGACGTCGGTATCCAGCCAACCGAGTTTTTTCAAGAGCTCCCAACTCATGAGCACGATACCGATGATACCGGTGAGAATGACGCCCTTGTTCTCGTTGATGTATTTCGGAGCGATGTTCTGAAAGACGTTGGTCGGTGAGACAATATTGGCCGCTGTATTGGTCGAAATCGTCGCAAGTATGATCATGAGCATCGACAGTACTACCCACAAGGGACTGTCGATCTTGCCGATGAGGTTTATTGGATCAGAGATTGTCTCGCCGACGAGTTCAACCGACGCGGCGGTTAACACTACGCCAAGACCTGCGAACATCAACATTGTCAGAGGCAAGCCGATAGTCTGGCCGATGATCTGGCTGCGCTGCGATCTCGCGAAACGGCTGAAGTCCGGAATGTTGAGTGACAGCGTTGCCCAGAATCCGACCATAGCTGTCAGTGCTGCCATGAAATAGCCGAAGAACGGTGCGTCGGCGGGCCGGTCGGCGGGAGTTGCGAGAAGCTCCGTCACAGACACCTTAGGCAAGGCCCAGAAAATCAAACCGAATGCGACGATCAGAAGCAACGGCGCAGCCAGGGTCTCGAGGTGTTTTATTGATTCCGAGCCACGAATCACGACCGCGATGTTGGCGACCCAGAAGATGAAGAATCCGAGAACTTCACCAGTGCTACCCAAGGCGGCCCAACTGTCGAACATCGCCGCGAGTAAGAGGTGAATCGCAATGCCGCCGAACAACGTCTGTACGCCAAACCAGCCACATGCAACGATAGCCCGAATCAGCGATGGCACATTCGAACCAATAATTCCGAATGATGCGCGCAGGACCACGGGGCAGGGAATGCCATAGCGAGTTCCGGGGAATGCATTCAGAGTGAGCGGAATCAGGACAACGATGTTCGCAATCAGAATCGTCCACAGCGCTTCGGCTACCGACAAACCGAAATACGCGGTCAGTACGCCGCCAAGTGTGTAGGTCGGCACGCAGATGGCCATGCCGACCCACAGCGATGCCACGTTCCAGCGAGTCCAGGTTCTTTGTGCGGCCCGCGTCGGCGCGATGTCTTCGTTGTAGCGCGGGCTGTTGGCGATGTCGTCGCCAACGTCGAGCTCGATGTGCTCGCCAACTGTACGAAGCTTGCTTAGTGCTTCAGTCATCCGTTAACGGGCCGTAGGTTTCCGGCCGGCGATCGCGGAAAAACTGCCAGGTGTTGCGCACCTCGCGCACCATCTCGAGGTCGATCTCGTGCACGAGTAGTTCGTCATCACCGTAGCTGGCTTGCGCTTCTATAGTGCCACGCGGGTTAACAATGTAACTCGAACCGTAGAACTCGCCCATGTTCATGGTCGATGCCCAGGGCTCCTCGCTGCCAACGCGATTGATCGCGCCGATAAACACACCGTTTGCTGCTGCTGAGGCAGGTTGCTCGAGTTCCCACAGATACTTGCTGAGCCCGGCCACGGTTGCTGATGGATTGACGATGTACTCGGCGCCATTCAACGCCAGTGCTCGCCATCCTTCCGGGAAATGCCGGTCATAGCAAATGTACACACCAAGTTTCAGATAAGCTGTGTCGAACACCGGCCAGCCCGAGTCGCCCGGCTTGAAGAAGAACTTCTCATAAAAGCCCGGGTCAACCTGCGGGATGTGAGTCTTACGGTATTTGCCGAGGAATGCGCCGTCAGCGTCGATTACAGCCGCGGTGTTGTAGTAAACGCCGGGCATCGTTTCCTCATAGATCGGTACGACGATGACCATGTTGCGCTGCCTGGCATATTCCTGCATCAGCTTCGTCGTCGGCCCATCCGGGATCTTCTCGGCAGCCGCATACCACTTTCTGTCCTGACTCGGGCAAAAGTAAGGTTGTGTAAATACTTCCTGAAAACACAGCACCTGCACGCCCTGGTTAGCCGCGTCCTCGATAAATGGAATATGCGCCTCTATCATCCGATCGCGGATTTCACCGGGTTCCATTGAACCGTCGCCCTTCAGTGACATCTGAATCAGGCCACACTTAACTTTCGCCATGACTTACCCCCTGTTAACTCGCCGCCTGAGTTTAGCGAGTTCATTATCCTTTGGCATCATCTGAACGAGGTCCAGGAGCCGTGCGTCGGACCCGGGAGGATGTACCACCCGTTGCCCCAATACTCTGAGTACCGCTCCACCAGCTGTCTTCTGCTGTCTTTAGTAGCCGGTTCTTCACAAGGGCCGTAGAGCTTCGTACGAACACAGGGCACGAAATCACCAAGGTCGTCGCCAATCAGCATGATGACTCGATGCGTCTCCGCAATGTGTTCCCTTCTGGCAATCTTCGCGCGATCCCAGTTCTGTTCGTCGGCCAACATCACCTGGGCGATATCAGCGTCGATGCCTATCGAGTGAATCTCCTCCAGAACCGCACGCTTTTGGGGGCAGGGGTCAGGATCGTCGTCGATCAGTTCGCAAGGCCGATTGGTAACAAAAAAGACAACAGCACCGGCCTGCCTCGCAGCTGCGATGAATTCGACAACACCGGGTACCGGAATCGCCTCATTCTCCTGATAGAAGTCGTACATCTTGCGGTTAGTGAAAGGGCGCTCGAAGGTCAGTTGAAAATCGATATTGCTAACGACGGTTTCATCAACGTCGAGAACAACTGCCGGTCGCAGGCCTTGAGCATCCTCCTGACCCGGCATGGCGGACCACGATTGATCGGCAATGAATTCTGGCATTGCGAGAGTGGCGGCCTGATAAACTTGCATCGTAATCGCCTTGTACTCCGCGGAGTGCTTGACCCATTGAAGTCCGAGGTCGTCTTGTGGCGAATGAGTATCCGGTGTCGTTGTACACGACACGCCCACCAACATTGCGAACAACACGATGAATAAACGAATTACCATTACCAAGTTCCTGATTCCCATGTTTTTGTCGGTTGCGGCTTGTGCCGCAACCCCCGAGTCTACTGCAGTAGATTCTTCAGGGCTTACTTTTATCCACCTGAATGATACCTATCGCGTCGGTGCTGTCGAAGACGACAAGCGCGGTGGATTTGGCCGAGTGGTCACGGTGATACGTGAGTTACAGGACGCGGGCAGAGACGTTCGAATTCTGCATGGCGGTGATTTTTTGTACCCGTCGCTGGAGAGCCAGCTCTGGAACGGGTTGCAGATGGTCGATGCGATGAATTACCTGGATGATCTGGCGCCGATGTATGCCACGACCGGGAATCACGAGTTCGATCGCCGCACGCCAGAGCACCTGATCAATGCCGTTCGCGCATCGCGCTTCGACTGGCTTGGCGATAACTACCGCTTCGTCACCGGCGATGCCGAAGTCGATGCTGCGTTGCGAACAGCGTTTACTTTCGAGGCCGGCGGCAAAACAATCGGCGTGTTCGCGCTGACTTTGCATGCCGCTGACGGGGGTAATGACCGCGACTACGTCCCGATTGATAAAGACTACCTGGGTACGGCCAGGCGCGTAATCGGGGAGTTGGAAGCGAAGGGCGTCGACGCCATCATCGGCCTTACGCACGTACATATGTGGCAGGATCTGGAGATAGCGAAGCTTAAGAAGGAGCACCCGAGCTTCGCATTTATCGTGGGTGGTCACGAGCATGAGCCGCAGTTCGCAGCGCAAACGAAGGAGACCGCAGCTGTCATGAAGGGCGCGTCGAACGCGCGCGTGATCTGGCAAGTCGACCTGAGCTTCGATGACGACGGCTTGCCGTCGGCCGTTGGCAAAAAGCTGTCGCTTGACGAGACCGTCGCCGTGGATCCGGATTATGCCTTGCTCGACAAGAAGTGGCGTGACCGCTTGCTCGACAAGTTTCCATTCCTTGCGGCCCGTATTGGCGTTGCAGCGTTTCCGTTCGATGCTACTGAGGAGACCGTCAGAACAAGAGAAACAGCCTGGGGAAATTTCATTGTCGACCAGATGCTGACAGCATTCGGCGAACCAGCCGCCGACGTCGCCTTTATCAACAGCGGATCATTGCGAATCGATGATTTCATTGCGGACGATATTAGCTTCGAGGACATCAGCCGGACCTTCGGTTTCTCGTCATTTCTTCGTTACATGACGATGACCGGGGCCGAGTTCCAGCAGGTCATGGAAGCCGGTTTCCGTGGCACCGGCTACAGCGCCGGTTACTTTCCACAGGTGGCCGGGTTTCGCATCTGTGTTGATAGCAGCCGCGAGTCGGGGTCACGGATCGTCAGCATGCAGGTCCCGGCCGATTCCGGCTGGCAGGAAATCGATGCTGAAGCCGACTACCTGATAGTCGTTCCGGACTTTCTGTACAGAGGCGGAGACGGTTATCAGATGCCTGAGGGGCGGGATGCTTCCCGAGCGGGGTCAGAACTTAAATATCTTGTGCTAGACGCGATCCTTCGGGCTCAGGGTGAGGGACGGCCGATAGGAGCGCCTGTCGATCCGAGAAATCCGCGTATCGTCCAGCTGGACGCTGATCGAATGGAGTGCTTCCTGTAGGAGCCCGTCTGCAGGAGTCCACCATGCGGGCCAGCAGACTTCAAGCGGTCTAGCGTAGCTATTGATCGCCCGCATGGCGGGCTCCCGCAAGAAAAAGGGCGGCCCGAAGGCCGCCCTCGCCGGTTCATTGCGAACTGTTTTCGATCAGAAGTCGAAGCGAACCCCTAGACGAATCTTGTACACCGAGTTGCTACGGCTGGTGAAGCTAAAGGTTCGATCCCTGAAGCTGTTGAACCGATACACGCAGTCGTTTTGCGAAAGGCAGGTTGTACGCGGAGAATCGCCTGTCAACGCAGTTGCGCCGTCAACGCCGTTTGCCGCAACATCGGCAGCCGAAACCAGGTCAGCAGTGACAATACTGTTGGCCAGGAAAGTCGGACCGTCAGACCAGCGACCCCAGTCGCTGTTAAGCATGTTCAGGAAGTTCTCGATGTCGAGAACGATCCTGAAATTGTTATCACCGAGCGAGTTGCCGAGGAAATTCAGTCCTGGGATTTCCTGTTGGATGCGCAGGTCCATCATTGAGGTCCAGGCTGCTGAACTGGTGTTGGGCTTGATGATTCCTGTACCGTCGACGTGCTTCAAATAATCGTCAAATTCCGCTTGCACATCCGCGTCCCAGCTCGATGCGTAGACCACCGCCGGGTCACTGGGACCGGTCGGAATGTACACAACATCGTCATCGAACGGATCCTCGCCTTGCCCGGCGCGGCCGAATAGCGAGTTGTCATCACTGATATTAAACGTATGAGTAAAGGCATCGCCCGACAAGCGGCGTGCGAATACGTCGATCCGTGTCATGCTTTGACCGGTGTCGAAAAAGTCCTTCCCGTAACCGAGATTTAGCTTGAACGAGTGCTCAATCTGGTATGGAGAAATTTTCGCACTGGGGTTGTTACGATCGTCGCCAATGATGCCGCGCCAGTTCGAGATGCCGCGCGATGAAGTGCCTTCGGTGACCGCCTCGACGTCCTGGTAGGCATAGCTAAAATTGATATCGAGTCCGTTGTCGTAACGCTTTCCAAGGCCGACCGCGAAAATATGACTCTCGCCGTCGCTAAAATTGCCCAGTTGTGTCAGGTTATCGATACCGAGATCCTCCAGGTCGGCGTATATCACGCGACCATCAGGAGCAACTCCTGTACTTAACTCGGTCTTGGCAAGGTTCGTCCAGAGGAAACCATTGTTGGTTTTCGTGTATAACCATTGCGCTGAAAATATGTAGTCTTCGCTGGCACCAATGTCGAAACCGTACTCAAGGCGCAGCGAAGCCTTCCAGTCGGATGGGATCTCGAAGTCTGCGGAGATCAGATCGATCGGCAGCGGTGTGCCAGCGGCAACATTATCGAGTAGCTCCTGCGGAATCACGGTTGGGTCCGTGTTCGTGAATTGCCCGCTCGTAAACACCGTTGGGAGCTGGAATGCGTTTGACGTCCACACCTTCGGATCACCGCCGGAGAAGAGACCGAATCCGCCGGACAGTGTCATACGATCCGCCAGATCCCAACGGAAGCTGACGCGCGGCAGAAACAGATCAAGACCATCGAGGTTATTGCTGGTGTCAACACCATAGGTGTCCATGATCGTCTGGCTGAAAGCCGGAACATCCGACTGGTCGAAAGTTTCGTAGCGAATACCGAGACCCAGCTCGAAAGTGGACGAAATCTGAATCGTATCCTGAACAAACAAAGTCAATTTCTCGTAACCCCAGCTGGCAGCGGCGTTATTGAAATCGTTGGACGTATCGTTCTGGTAGTTGACATCAGCCGTTCCGATCATCAGATCGTCAAGGCTGTCGTACTGGAATCGACCGCGAGCACCGCCTGATACAAATAGGTTGAACAGACTGAAGTCCTCGAACTCCAGACCGGCACTCACTACATGATTCCCGACGAAATAATCTGCCTTGGCCATAATCTGTAGTCGTTCGTCATTGAATTCGTTCGCATGACGGAAGCGGTCACAACCCCCAATGACGTCGTCCAGATCGTCCTCGGTGAGTAACCCTTCGAGTGATGTGCCGGCGACGCTGGCAATATCAAGATTCTCGACTTCGATGTGCCCGACACCGGGACCAGCGCGGCAGTTTTGCCCGCGCGAGAAGTCCTTGAAGTTAGCTCGCAGGGTTGTCGAGAGACTATCGTTCCAATCCGAGAAAAGCTGGAGCGTGTAGACCTCCAGTTCTAACGGAATGTCATACCAGGCGGACTCGAACTCCAGGGCACCAACCGAAGAGCCGCTCTCCTCGGTACTTTGGTACGTGAACGAGGCGCGGTGATCATCATTGATATTCCAGTCGAGCTTGAGAAGTGCGCGTTCGGATGTTTTCGGCGTGCTGGCTGTCTGTGGACGGCTTCCCGGGTTGTATCCAGTGCTACTTTCGATGATCGATGCCAGTTCATCAAAAAAGCCGGGCTGAATGCCATTGTTCGCGTCGGCATTGGCAAAGCTGACGGACGAGGCTGCTTCAAACTCGTCATAGGAGGCGAAGAAAAAAAGCTTGTCCTTAACGATTGGCCCGCCAAACGTTACACCGAACTCTGTTTCGTCGACAGGACCCGGATCGAAAGTGCCACCGTCGTATTTAGTACCGAACATGCCATCGTCTTGCCAGTAATAAAACGCCGAGCCGTTCCACTCGTTGGTGCCCGACTTGGTCGTCAGGTTAACGAGTCCACCGGTGAATCCCGATGTGGTTACATCGTAATCTGATGCCACGAGGCTTACGGATTCCACAGCGTCCAGATTAATGGGTGAACGCTCTGTTGCGTAGGTGTTGCTACCCAGGCCGAAGTCGTCCTGCTGCAGGGAGCCGTCAATGGCAAGACCATTGAATCGCGGATTAACACCGGCGACCGACAAATGGCCCTCGCCGCTCGATTGCGCAAGCGGATCCTGCAGCACCGTGCGTATTACGTCGCGCTCCCCCCCTGTCGTGTTGACAATATCCTCTGCGGTAAATGCGGAACCCACGCCGTTGTTCAGGTCGTGTATCGGTACAGCACGGGCCGTAGTAATGATTTCCTCGATCTCTTCCACAATTGGCTCCAAAGCCAGGTCCAATTCCGGCTGGGTCCCTTGCGAAAAGTAAATCCCGTCGTGGTGTGCGCCGCGATATCCGCTCGCGGACACGACAAAGGTGTATGGTCCGCCAACACGCAGACCAGGCTGATAGTAGTAACCATCAGCGCTGGTCGTTGCCGTCTTTACACTACCTGTTGATTCGTGAGTAATAACGACAGTTGCGTTGGCGATGGGTGCCCCGTCAACGTCGCTAATTGTTCCGCGTGCAGTTGACGACGTGTTTTGGGCCGATGCGACTGTAACCAGCGTCATCGACAGAAAAATTGCTATGAGAGTGCTTACTAGCTTTCTGGTTTTCATGTTCCATCCTTTAACTCAGAAAAAGTCAGAAACCGTTGATTTTTGGAAAATGCAACATTCAAGAAATTGAATTCGACCGAATTTGTGTTCGTTGTTTTTTTGCCAATTCATGTTGGTAGTGCTTTGTGGCCACATCGTGTAGGTTTTTGGAAAGACCACATTTTCCTTCACTTCGTTCCGGTCATACAAAACCGGCCAATCAGGGCCATTAACGCCATTCTAATCCTGCGTAATTGATTGTCCAGCATACATTCATGCGTGGCAGGTGCGCCTGTGCGGGCCGCAGTCGACCGTTATATCTGCAGGCTTACAGTTTGTGTAATGAGTTCACTACAAGTTATTGATTTTCTGTTAGTTCAATCATGGCGACCAGCGGCCAGTGATCCGAGACGCCTGACCTTGCGGCGGAATTGTAGCGTCGCGGCGTGCATTCTTTTGTCGTCTGGTCAGGGTTGCGGTTTGCAATTTGGACCGAATCAGCGCGAATTTGCCATGTTGTTTTTTCACCACGCGCAGGTGAAAACAGGATCGTGTCGAGAAATGACCAATTGTCATCGCGCGCATAATACTGAGTACCCGCGCAGTCGACACAGGAGTCGTGGGCGACTGTCCAGTATGGCCGGACAAAGCGCTCAAGCATGCTTTTCTGGTCATCTTCGGTGCCTGTTGTGTTGAAATCGCCGGCTGCAAAAACGTTGCGCTCCGCAGGCAAATTCTCACGAATGCTATTGAGATGTGCGTACGCCAGTTCGCGCATTTCTGTCGGGTGAAAAGGTGCCGGGAAATGTACTGAGAATCCGGTCAACAACGAGTCGTCCGGCAATCTGAATGTCGCTTCGAGAACGCCCCGCGTATCACCGACTCTGTCAGGGTAATCCTCGAGAACCAAAGGGTGCAAGATTGGCGGGCCGACAAGCGGCAGCCTGGAAAGAAATGCGGTGTCGACACCACGATTATCCTGTCCTTCTATGAGCGTTGCCGGAAGATAGCCGCTGTCAGCGAGGTGCTCAGTGCGCAGGCGCTCCAGTATCGACAGGTTCTCGACCTCCTGCAGGGCGATGATGTCAGGACCGCGGTCGCCATCAAGCTGTTTGATCGTTGTCGCCAGAACCGACAGCTTGTGATCGATCGCATTATCGCTCCAGTCCAGATTGAGGCACTCATTTTTCCAGGACTCGACCGGAATCGTGTTGCACTCGTCGATGTGTGCTGTGGACTGCTTGGCGTCGAGCGGCAGGTAGGCTTTGTCGTCTTTCCCCGGGTCATCAATGTTGTCGAAGAGATTCTGCACGTTGAATGTCATGATTGTGACCGTTTCTGGCGCGCTGACTGGAGAGGCCGTGCTCTGCTGGGCCGGTTTTGAACATCCGGGGAGCAGCGAGACAATGATGAGCGTGCAGACAAGGCCGTATTTCATTGTTCTTTTACCTCCGGCAGGTCGATGCGAATGACAGGTGCGCCACGACCCTCGAGCGTGACGTAGATCGAGGTGCTATCGGCATTGAAGGCGACCGATTCCGCCTCCCCGTAGTCGCCCATACTCAGGGCAACAGGCTTTCTCCGCAGTGCGTCCATCCAGTCCTCGCCGGCGCTACGCGAATAATAAAAGACACCACGGTAGGTTAGGATGACCGCTGCCGAACCATCATCGGCCAGATCCATGCCTGTGGGCTGCCACCAGTAGTTCTTGGATTTTGGCGCGAACTCGACGTCCTGCCGTCTCGGCTGAGGGAGTGCGGGAACGCCCAAGCGCTCCGCCTTCTGTCGCTTGGTGCTATCGGGTTGTAATGGCAACACATACAACACGGCGGGAATTTCGCGCTTTGACAGGACGAACACCCGTTCGTTCTCGACGTCCACGGCAATAGCCTCGGCGTCTCGCGGTCCGCCGGGGTAGCTGAACTCGAAACTCCAGGTGATGTCAGCCTTTTTTTCGTCAGGTTCGGGCTCCTCAACAAAATACAGCCGTACATCTTTGCGCTTGCTACCGTTATCGCCGATATCAGCGACGAGCAAGTAAGGTTTCCCATCAAATCTGAATGACGAGAGATCTTCCCAGTCAGCGTTGTTCGCGTCGTCGAGCTTTACCTGTCCGAGTGCGCGACCACGTGTATCGATCGGGTGCAGTCGCGGTTTGCCGCTGTCGTTGATCACCCAGAACACATCGGCGTTAGTCTGCGACCGGGCCAGGCCGCTGGCCTCGTCGATGTCGCGGTTTTCCAAACGGCCGGTGAGCACAGCGGTGGCCCGTGGCTGCCCCTGCTCCTGATTTGCCTCGGGTGCATCGGGACCGCACGCGGCGAGAAGGGCTAAGAGCGGAATGATTGAACGCATGTTCGATATCATAGTGGGCCGACATCGCCGCTACAAAAAAGCCCGGCACAAGGCCGGGCTTAGTCGCCTCTATCTGACGTGGTGATTAGTCACCGAAGTCGTACCGGGCTTCGATACCCCAAACCGCGGGCTCGTTGACGAAGCCGGTGGGGTTGCTGAAGTCGATAAAGCCCTTGACGTTGTCTTCGTCGGTGATATTCCGTCCGAACAGGGCAACTTCCCAATTGCTGTCGAGGTTTCGGTAGCCGATCTTCAGACCGCCCTCATACTGACTGTCCGTGTTGAACTCGCGGGATTCGTATATCGGCATAACGGCTTCACCCTGGAAGATCCAGTCGGTGAACACAAAGACTTCGCCACTGTTGCCGACCGGCATTCCCCAGCGCAGTGATAAGCTCAAGCTCGTGTCCGGCGTCCTCGGGAAGGGGTTGCCGCCCACCATGACCTGGCTCGGGTCATCGGGGTTGACGGGATCCGTCGGTGTACAGCCCGTCCCTCGAGGATTCGGCGGAAAGAAATTGGTGAAGCCACAGGGCACCGTCGACAACTCCGAGTCCTTGATCTCGGTATCGTTGTAGGCAAAACCAACCGAAACCAGCAGGTTATCGGTAATTAGCCAATCCAGGTCGATCTCGAAGCCGGTTGCCTCACCTTCATCTGCATTGACAACCTGGTTGAGGTTGGCGCCACCACCGATAACAGACAATTGCATGTCGTCGATCGTGTAGTAGAACACGGCGGCATTGAGCCGCAGGCGACCGCCTGCGAGATCGGCTTTGTAGCCGGCTTCCAATGAGGTAATTGTTTCCGGATCGGCCACGGTTGGGAATTCCAGGAACGAAACATCACGGCCCTGAATCGTCTGGGCTCTGAAACCGCTGGAGACTCGCGCGAACAGGCTGGAGCTGTCACTCGTCGCAAAGTTGAGGGCGAGATCCCAGCTGACTTCATCGTCCTGAACATCTATCGGTGGCGCAAGGAATGTCGGGATACCCAGGTCGAGCCACAACTGCGGGAACTGGTTGACCTGATAGCTCTTTTCGTCATCCGTGTAACGAACGCCGGCGGTCAGGTTCACACGGTCCGTCAGGTCATAGGAACCCTGACCGAACACGGCCCAGGCCGTGTTTTCGTACTGAACGATCGTGTTCTGCGGTGGACCGCCAAAACCGAACGAGGCAAACGAGTCGGTTTCTACGTTGAGGTCGGAATCGAAGTAGAACACGCCGACCTGCCAGGTGAACGGGCCATCCGTGTCACTCGCAACGCGAAACTCCTGGGTGAACTGTTCAGTATCGGCGCCGTCTTCGGTTACCGACGAAATCCGGATCGTCCCCGGAAATGTCAACGGATAGATGTCGCCGAACGGATACGACACGACGTCGGTGTCGAACGTCACGCCTGGCGGCGGTGTTTCCGTCCCGGTTAGATCGACAACGCCACCGTCAATATCACCGCGGCTACTGCCGTCGGAGTCCTGGAAAGAGGTAATGGACGTCAACGTCGAACTACCCAGACCAATGTAGTGTCAAGGTT
>Ga0255052_10001084_pt1 | contig 20856 bp, 18 predicted proteins | sample JV7_2_21_MG_FD_188632 | JGI IMG/M metagenome (GOLD analysis project Ga0255052, IMG submission 188632) | Seawater microbial communities from Jervis Inlet, British Columbia, Canada - JV7_2_21 | ecosystem: Environmental > Aquatic > Marine > Inlet | place: Canada: British Columbia | collected... | reverse complement strand
TACGGCCACAAGCGGACGTAGATTGTCTGCCGCTGCTATTTTGCTCCAGCCTGCTTAAGAACTTCAGTAATCTCAGCGTGTTCTTTTTCTTTGGCATAGGACAAAGCAGTCCGGCCGTCTTCGTTCCCAGTCCCGGCGTCTATTGCACTGACGTCCGCACCGGACTCGATCAGTAGCGATACAGTCTCGGTCGAGCCGCCATACACAGCAAATATCAGCGGCGTTTCCCCATCTGCATTGTTGGTCGCGTTTACATCCGCGCCAGCTTCCAGCAAAACGCGTACGGTTTCTGTTTGACGTAGAATTGACATTAGCATCAGGGCCGTTATGCCATTGTCGAACTGCTCGTCGACGTCTGCTCCAGCGTCAACAAGAATCCGTACTGCCTCGATTTGACCATCGTTCAACTTCGACTCTTCGTGGAGTTGGAGCGCCGAGAACGCCGCTGAAATCAACGCCCTTCCGCCATTCGACTGAATGTCGGCGCCCCCGTTGATCAATACTGAATGCAAGATCGACGGCAATGCTGTCATTGCTTGATTCAAACTGAGCAGGGATTCCCAATGCAAACTCCACTTCAGAGACCAGCTCTGACACAAGAGATTTTCTGTGTCGTGTTTCATAATGATAGAACTCGATTACGAGCGTTGCCTTCCCGTCCCCGGCATCAGAAACGGTATAGAAATACTCGAACTCACCGAGATCGCTGCCGTGAAACGGCTTGTCGGACTTGAGGTGGATTCCTTTTACTGCAGGAAGCCCGATGATATCAGGTGGTAACGGTATTCGAGACGGCTTCAGGCCTCGGCAAGCGCGCCCTCAGCTATAATCACAATATGTTGGACCGACGACTTTCAATCATCGCATTTTTCCTGGCCCTCAGTGCTGCGGCTAATGCTGAGTCTCCGAGTGAGGTCCCGCGCTGCGATGCGAATACATCATCGTACGCAGCGGCAGCGTTTAATTTCTATGTAGAGTCCGTCAAAAGCAAATGCCACTCAGATTTTGGCGGCCAGAATATAGTTGCAGAAGTCGTCGGCAAAGGTACTTGCAACCTTTCGGGCAGCGGCTTCGAGGGAAAAGTCGGCATCATGGTTTCCTTGCTGGACCGAGAAACTATTATCGCTTTGGCCGCGCTCCCGAAAGGAACGAGAATGCTCGGGTTTTTTGAAATATCGGAACGAGACGTCGGCATTTTCAAAGTATCCGTGTTCGACTCCTGGGTTCACCACTACGACGGTGGGCTAAAAGGTGGTGGCTGCAGTCGAGACATACTGGTTGTCGATGAAAACAAAGACGGAGTTTCGGAGGAGGTGTATCTGGCAGAGGGACGTAATGGAGTTTGTGCCTAGTCCATCATGTCTGATGCGAAATGCTGCTCCGTGAGCATGCGCTCGAATGCTTGCCAGCGGGCCTTAGGATCATCACCTTGCTTTTCGACATACGCTTTGACGATGTCCTGGCCCAGGCTGTAGTTCAGGACGTAAGAACGATATTGCTCAATAAAGCGCACACTTTGTTCCGCGCGAGCCCGTGACGACAAGCCATACTTGCGACGCATCTTGATCGCCTCTTCGCGACTGATTGCACCATCCAGGTACAGCTGTGCCGTCGCCATCTGTGCAAACGCCAGTTTTTCTGTGAGTTTGTTCAATGCATCCAGCGTAGCGACCTTGTCGGGGTCGACGCCCGCCATCGGAAACAGCACCTCTCGTTCATAGTCGGTTTTCTCGCTGCCCGGAAACGCAAGATCCACGCCATAATTCGCGCTGCCCTCGCCGATTAATGCCCCAGGGCTGAACAATGGAAAGACATAGAACTCGATCCAGCCCTTTTCGTTGAGCAGGAGATTCTCGACAAGGACATTCCAGACATGGTGGCCCGGGTAGCCTTCGTGACAGCCGAGGCCGATGGCTGAACTGACCTTGGTTGGAAAATCCAGGTTGAACTGCATCAGGCTTTCGTTATCGCCCTGATACCAGTTGTATCCGCTCCAGCTTTGGTCGGTGACGTATTCGAGCGTGAAGCGCTCTGAAGACGGCAACGCAATATATTGGGCAGAGCGTCGCCGACATTCGTTGATCGCCGTGTTCAGGACGTCGTCACGAGCCTCCTCGCGAATGACCAGACTGTCACGAAACGCGGCGATCCTGTCAGACACATCGCCCTCCCCCGGCAACAATTGATCGATTTCCTCGCGCGCACGATCGAACGTCGAGAAATCGAACTCAGGCAATTCAACGTCATAAATCAGCCGCGCTTCTTCTGCGAATGTAAACGTCTCTCCGCTCACCATGCGCATGCGCGTGTCCATCGCTTGCACATTCTTGAGCAGCGCTTTGTGGCGACTTATGGAGTCAGGATCATGCGGTGACATCTCCCGCAGGCGCGAAAACAAAGCCGCGATCTCTGCAGACAGCTCCGCTTTGGATTTCAGGTTCTCCTTCGCAGATTGCGCCCATTCGGGAGGCCCAAGATACGCATCGACGTAGTCCGGGTCATATTCTCCCAACTGCAGGGCAAGTTTGACGTAGCGTTCCGCTTCCTCATCCAGCGCGAAAGCCGGTGCGGCTGCGAAGGCGATCAGGCAAAGCGCAACAAGCTGTTTCATGGGCCTACCGTTTCTTCCGCTTTTTCTTTGGTTTCGGTGCCGGGAGTTCCCGCTCAGTCAGCACAATTAGCTCTGACAGCCAGTCGCCGTCCTCGATCTTGTCCTCGATAAGAAAGGAGTTCTTCGCACCAGGATACGGTGGCGCTTCGACGACGTCTCCGATAAACGTTCGCCCCGCCTGCGTCGGCTTTACAAAGAGTTGATCATCGCAAATTAATGCGACGACCTTGCCCTTCGAGTAGACCGTGCACCCCCCGAACATCAATCGCCACGTGATGTCGCAATCGTCATCAATCTGGTCCGTGACGTATTCAATAAAGTTACGATCATTCGTCATGAGCTATCCACACGCTGACACCGGCACCTACATCGCTCGCCCGAGCGCCCTGTTGAAGTCGTCCAACGTCAATTGCCGAAACGCGTACTTGTAGCCGAAGTACAGCGCCAGACCGTAGAACAGAATATCAATGACCTGGAACGTCTCCGTGATCAGGTTTATCACCAGCTCCATATCCAGCTGAGTAAGGACACTCAAGAGGGACGATCCGGTTTGTGCGGAAAGGTACCAGGCGATCGTAAATACGTTGCCGAGCAGGCAACCGACGAGCGCCATCACGGCCCCAACGACCCCGAATACCTGGTCAATGCCTTTACCCATGGTTCGCATCGCGATTCCAACCAGGAATCCGAGTCCCACGGCCATCCAGCCAATCTGGTACTCGGTCGCGACCGTAACTCCGGCCCAGACCGCGGCGCCTGAAACAGCAGCAACGAGTCCCGCCATGCTGCCCACGACGAGGTTCTGCTCCTGTCGGAATACCTCCAACGCTCTTTCGGCGTCATGTTCTGATATCTGGAACTCCGGCTGCTCCTGATCATCGGCCTTCTGTTCTTCTGGTTCCGGCGGCTTTGGAATTGAATCCGGTGTCAGGTCGTCGCTCATCTGAATCCCCTTTGGCTTATCGACTAGAACTTTCCTGATTTCAGGCGGCGCCGTTGTTCGCGCAGCCGTTGTGCGAGCGGTACAGGTTCCTTGTAGGCGATCCCGCGCGCCTCATAAGTGTATTCAATGGTGCCGATCAGCCACAGGAAATAGCCCATCAGTTCGATGAACTCCTCAACCGCAAGTTTGGCAACACGGCGATAGTCGTCGCCAAGCAACGACATCCACAGAGGTTCGTGACCGACCAGTCGCACAAACGCAAACAGGATAACGGCGCCTGCAAACAGCAGCGCGAGACCTGGCGATGGCCAGATGCGCGCCCACGCAATCTTGAGCCGCCTACGCGACCGATATGTGTAGACGATGACGAACGCGGCAGGAATACCAATTAGTACCTGCCAGAGATTGTCGAGCAGGAAACGATCGAGAAAGTAGTCGAGTTCACGAATCATGAACGCGAGTGCCAAACCGCCGAAAGGAATCGCGATGGGTCTCTGCGACGGGCAGTATTCAGCGACCCAGAGCATGAGCAATCCGCAAACAGCGATGATGATGGGTTGGATGATTTCGATTGGCGAATATTCGCTCGTACCGAACTGGTCACCCGGGTTTACAATCACATGCAGCTTGAGGCTGCCCGGAAACGAGATTTCGAGCTGCGTCAGCAACCAGGTCAGCAGTGCGATGCCGACGAAGTACGCAATGTAGCGAGGCCAAACCATACCCGACTATACAATATGTCAGGCACGTAGCCGGAAGACAGGTGAATCGTTGGTATCGAGCAGCGCGTAGTCAATCAACCACTTACGTGCGTCCTCGGCATCTTGCTCAAACCACGAGCGGGTATCGCCCAGTCGGAAGCTGTAGCCCCAGCTGTCCATGTCGCCCATCAGGCGCTTGCGCCCGACGCCGTCAAGCTCATCGGCGAGCACCACCTGCAGGTAGCAAACCGCCGCTTCCTCAAGGTCGTCGCCACCCGCGTCGGTCTCGAGATGCTCTCGCCTGTCACCGGACATGCAGATGATGTGGCAGGTCTCGTGTAACAGCGAATGAATGGGAGTGTCGCGACGAACATGGACAGTGCAACCGACAACGCCAGCTTCGCTGTCTCCCCAGAAACTTCCGGTGATCGCCTCGCCGTCTTGTTGCACTTCAATACGCAAGCCGTACCTGGCAAGCAGGGTTTCGATCGATGCCATGGGCACATCGGCTACGGCAAGCACGATTTACAGGGTGGAGATTTGCTTGAGTACGGCGCGCACCAGGTCGCGGACGATGGCCTCGCGCATCAGGTCTTCTTCATGGGCCTTGCCGAGCACAAGCGTCTCGTCGTAGGTGTAATCACGGGTAAACGTAATGTCCTGCGGCGCCAGCAAGCTGGTTTCGCCTGCCACCAGTGCGTATTCGACCGAGTAAAACACCTCGTATTCCGTCGGCACGTTGCGCGCGGAGACCGACAGCACGCGTTGACCGGTCTGGTCAGAAACAATAGACAGTATCGCGGTCGCTTCTTCGGGTGAGTCAACGAGATTGACGCCGGATTCACGCAGCTGCCGGCGTAACTCACGATGGAACTGCGTGTTGCGCTCAACGGCCGCAATATAGGTGCGTTCCATTTGCGGCGGCGTTGTCAAATCGCCCTGCAGGTGGAAGCCGCAGCCAGTCAGCAGCAAGACCAGGACTACAGTAAGGATCCTAGACAACGACATTAACCAGTCGACCCGGCACGACGATGATCTTGCGCACTTCCTTACCTTCAATAAAGCGCTGCACATTCGGATCAGCGAGGGCCTGCTGACCAATCGCATCACGGTCCGCATCGGCCGCGACCGAAACGCGTCCACGCAGCTTGCCGTTAACCTGCACGACGATCTCAGCCATGTCTGACTCGAGTGCCGACTCATCCACCTGCGGCCAGGGCACATCAATCAGCGCTGTCTCGTGGCCGAGTGCGGCCCACAGCGAGTGGCATATATGCGGCACTATGGGCGAGAGCATCAGCACGACGGCTTCGAGTGCTTCGTGTACAACCGCGCGCCCCGCGTCGGAATTATCTTCGAAACGCATGATGGAGTTAATCAGCTCCATCGATGCCGCCACCGCCGTATTAAACGTCGAGCGACGACCCAGGTCGTCACTGATCTTGGCGATGCTCTGGTGTGTCTTGCGCCGCATGTCTTTTTGCGCCGCATTCAATGAAGCCACGTCCAGATCGGCGACCTTTCCACCGTCTGTGTGACTGTGCACGGCTTTCCAGAAGCGCTTGAGGAAGCGGAAGCTGCCCTGCACGCCGTCATCCGACCATTCGAGTGCCTGTTCCGGCGGCGCCGCGAACATCATGAACAAACGCACGGTGTCGGCGCCGTATTTCACGATCAGTTCCTGAGGGTCGACCGTATTGCCCTGGTTCTTGGACATCTTGGCGCCGTCTTTCAACACCATGCCCTGCGTCATCAGGTTAGTGAATGGCTCTGAAACATCCGTCAGCCCCTCGTCGCGCATGACGCGCTGGAAAAAGCGTGCATACATGAGGTGCAGAATCGCGTGCTCAATGCCGCCTGTGTACTGGTCGACCGGCGTCCAGTAGGCCGCGCGTTCATCGAGCATCACCTTGTCATTGTCCGGGCACGCATAGCGCGCGAAGTACCAGGACGACTCGACGAAAGTGTCAAACGTGTCTGTTTCGCGGCGCGCATCTTTGCCGCATTTCGGACAGGCGACGTTGACGAACTCGGGCATATCCTTGAGCGGTGATCCGTGACCTGTGAACTCAACATCTTCGGGAAGTACAACCGGCAGCTGGTCTTCGGGAACGGGTACCGCGTCGCAATCGTCGCAATAGATGATCGGAATCGGCGTGCCCCAGTAGCGTTGCCGCGAGACACCCCAGTCGCGCAGGCGGTAGTTTACCGTACGGCGACCGCGACCGGATTCTTCGAACCAGTCCGCAATGCCATTGAAGGCGTCCTCATAACTCAGGCCATCGTAGTCCCCCGAGTTAACCGTGACACCCTTCTCGATGAACACAGCCTCGTCAATATCGATCACTGAACCATCCAGAGGCGCGATAACCTGCTTGATCGGCAAGCCGTGCTTCTTCGCAAATTCCCAGTCGCGTTCGTCGTGACCCGGTACCGCCATGACAGCGCCCGTGCCGTAACTCATCAACACAAAATTCGCGACCCACAACGGCACTTCCTCACCGGTCAGCGGATGAATGACGTTGATGCCGAGCGCCATGCCCTTCTTTTCCATCGTCTCGAGCGTGGCTTCGGCCGCGCCTGTCTGTTTGCATTCGTCAATAAACGCCGCGACCTCTGCATTCCCTGCTGCTGCTTTCCCGGCCAGTGGATGTTCAGCGGCAACTGCCATGTAAGTGACACCGAACAGCGTGTCGGGTCGCGTCGTATATACGGTTAGTGGCTCATCCTCGCCCGCAACTTCGAACGTCAGCTCGACACCTTCCGAGCGACCGATCCAGTTGCGCTGCATGGTCTTGACCGAATCGGGCCAGCCCGGCATGCGGTCCAGTTCATCGAGCAACTCGTCGGCGTATGCAGTGATCTTCATGAACCATTGCGGAATCTCGCGGCGCTCGACGAGCGCATCCGATCGCCAGCCGCGACCATCGATGACCTGCTCGTTAGCCAGCACAGTCTGGTCAACCGGATCCCAGTTAACGACCGAGTTTTTGCGATACACGAGACCCTTCTCGAACATCTTCGTAAACAACCACTGTTCCCAGCGGTAGTACTCGGGACGGCAGGTCATTACCTCGCGCGTCCAGTCGTACGCGTAGCCCAGGCGATCCATCTGGACGCGCATGTCTTCGATGTTCTCGTAGGTCCATTTGGCCGGTGGCACACCGCGCTTGATGGCAGCATTTTCGGCCGGCATGCCGAATGCGTCCCAGCCCATAGGCTGCAGAACATGCTTGCCCTGCATGCGATGGTAGCGGGCAATGACGTCGCTGATTGTGAATACGCGAACATGGCCCATGTGCAATTTCCCGCTCGGGTACGGGAACATCGTCAGGCAGTAGAATTTTTCCTTATCGGTGTCTTCACCGACTTCGAAACAACGCGATTCGACCCAGTACTTCTGGGCTTCCATTTCAACGGTTTCGGGGTGATACGCAGTGCTCATGGGTGCTTCAGTTTTTCGGCTGGCCAAAAACCAGAAGCGTACAGCAACAGGCGGCGAAGCGCAGCAGTGACGGGGTGTTCAGAGGTTGACGCGACCCCGGAGCCAGAAGCCGGCCACGATCAGGAAGGCAATACCGAGAACCAGCCGGTTGCCGACTGAAGAGTACGGTGTGCCGCCTTTGTAGGGCTGCACGCGTCTCGTCATTGTAACGGGTACGAACTGCTGTCCGGACTCAAGTATTTTTCCCTTTGGCCCGATGAAGGCGCTGACACCCGTATTGGTGGCCCGAATCGTGTAGCGACCCACCTCCAGCGATCGCATGCGAGCAATCTCCAGGTGCTGATGCGCCGCAATGGAGCCGCCGAACCAGGCGTCATTGCTTACATTGATCAGAATTCCCGCGTCCGGCATTGCGTACAGCTGTTCAGCGCCGTAGGCGTCCTCGTAGCAGATCGCGACAGCCAGTTCGACGCCGTCCAGGGTGTGAATGAGTGGCTGGACGTCGTCACCTGCCGTCAGATCATTGTGCGGCAGGCTCATCATGCGCATCCACTCGCGGACGGTTGCGGGCACCGGGAAGTACTCGCCAAAGGGCACGAGATGCCGTTTCCGGTACGCCTGCCGTTCTTCTCCGTTGACTGCGATGATCGCGTTGTGGACCTTTGGTTTGTCCGTTCGCTCGGCGACACGCTCGAGAATACCGAACAGTATCGTCTGCTCATTGATGCGGCTGTCCGATTCGAGCCCGAGTATGTAGCCCTCGACACGATCCGTGGCCGCCGGAATCGCGACCTCGGGCCACACGACGATGTCGCTGCCCGCAACCTTGCGTGTTTCATTGCGGTAGAAGTCGAGCGTCGGTTGAAACTGCTCAATCAGCCATTTTCTGTCCTGCGAAATTCCGCCCTGGATAATTGTGGCCGTCAGCGGCTCACCATCAGGCTCGGTCCAGTCGACAGTCCTGAGACCCGCACCAACGAAACCCGGCAACAACACGAGGCCAACTGCAATCATTTGCTGCCGCCCGCGCGTCATGATGGCGACGAGAATAGCGGCAGTACTCAGCACCATCAGCGCCGAAATGCCGTACACACCGAGAACCGGCGCCCAACCAGCCAGCGCAGAATCAACCTGGCTGTAGCCAAGCGACATCCAGGGAAAGCCGGTGATTAACCAACCGCGCCCCCACTCGACAATCACCCATACAGCCGGCGCGACCGCCAACAGGAACCAGGGTTCACCCTGTGCCAGCCGACTGATCAGCCACCCCGTCATCCATAGATAGACCGACATGAGCAGAACAAGCGCGAGCATGAGCAGCAGCGCGATCCAGGTGGGCGCCTGGCCGAACACCGCAACAGATATGTAGATCCAGTAGGTACCGGTAAGGAACATGCCGAAGCCGAACCAGAATCCGTGCTTGGCCGAATCACGCGGCGAGTTAGTCAGGCAAACATAGAGAAATGGCACCAGCACGAGGGGTACCAGCAGTGACCACCCGAACGGCGCGAACGCGAGCGTCGTGAGGCAGCCCAGCACAAAGAAAATGAGCTGGCTAATCCGGGGCCGGTCTGCCGGCAACAGCAGAAGAGACGGTTCGCGTGCCACCCGTCAGGCGCTTCGCTGCACTTGCAGTGAGTCGATGCGACGTTTGTCGGCCTTGACGACCGCGAAGCGGAAGCCGCCGAACTGAACTGCCTCACCACGACGCGGGAGCCGGCCAAGTTCGTGCATGACGAGACCGCCGATTGTGTCGTACTCCTCGTCGCCGAGTTCGCACTCAAAAAATTCGTTGAAGTCTTCGATACGCGTCAGCGCACGGACAGCGAAACTCGGTTTGCCATGATGGTCCCCGTCCGGACGAATGAATGCCACTTCTTCGCGATCGTGCTCATCGTCGATTTCACCAACGATTTCTTCGAGTACGTCTTCGATCGTCAGCAGACCTGAAACACCACCGTATTCGTCAACAACGATGGCCATGTGATTGTGACTATCGCGAAATTCCTTGAGGAGTGCGTTGAGGCGTTTCGACTCGGGAATCACGGAAACAGGACGCAACAATTTCCTGAGTGGCACATTGTCCGCGTCATCACTACCGAAGTAACGCAACAGGTCTTTGGCAAGCAGTACGCCAAGCACTTCGTCGCGATCTTCACCGATGACGGGGAAGCGGGAGTGACCCGACTGAATAATCGTCGACATGATTTCGTCGAAGTCTTCCTCGATGTCGATTACGACCATGTGTGAGCGCGGCACCATGACGTCGCGCACCTGGGTCTCGGACACCTCGAGCACGCCGGAGAGCATGCTTTTCTCTTCGGCATCAAGATCAATCGAGGATTGTTGAATAAAATCGTGGATTTCTTCGCGGCTCCAGGGACTACCGTTGAATGCACGCTTGATACGCGCAAACAATCCGGTGCCTCCTGTGCCGCTGATACTTGGCGGTTTGTCGTTCATTGACCTGCGTTTTGAGAATCTGTGGTTCTACCGAGGGACATTGTAGCAGTTGAGGCTCAAGACCTCTCGTAGGGATCCGTCACACTTCCGGAAGCCAGAATCCTGGTCTCCAGGGACTCCATTTCGATGGCTTCCACGTCATCCTCATGGTCGAAACCAAGTAGATGCAGGGTTCCGTGGACAAGCATGTGCGCCCAGTGGTCCGGCAAGGTCTTACCCTGCTCTGCCGCCTCAGCGGCAACGACCGACGCACACACTACGACGTCGCCAAGCAAGCGGCTGACATCTGCAGGCAATCCGCCTATGTCGCCGGCCGGAAAAGACAATACGTTTGTGACTTTGTCCTGCCCGCGATACAGGCGATTCAGCGTCCGGATCTCATCGGCATCGACTACCCGGATGGCAACTTCGACGTTTTCGTCGGGCAAGCGGTCCGACTGCTCGATCGCCGTCGCAATCCAGCCATGTATGTCAGCCTCTTCGGGAACGTCCGGGTCGTCGCAAGCGACCTGGACGTCAACTGCTACCGCCATTCTCGTCGTCCAGTTCGTACGCCTCGACGATTTGTTGCACCAGCGGATGCCGGACGACGTCTTTGGGCGAGAAGAATGTGAATGCAATATCGCTTACGTTCTCGAGAATACGCATCGCGTTCTTGAGACCCGACTCCTGCCGGCTCGGCAGATCGATTTGCGTGATATCGCCGGTAACGACAGCGCGCGAACCGAAGCCGATTCGTGTCAGGAACATCTTCATCTGTTCGACGCTCGTGTTCTGTGCCTCGTCGAGGATGACAAACGATTCATTAAGCGATCGACCGCGCATGAACGCAAGAGGCGCGATTTCGATAACGTTGCGTTCAATAAGCCGCGTCACCCGTTCCGCACCCATCATGTCGTACAGTGCGTCGTACATCGGCCGCAAGTAAGGATCAATCTTTTGCGACATGTCGCCCGGCAGGAAACCCAGGCGCTCACCCGCCTCCACAGCCGGTCGCACAAGTACGATACGGCGGACCTGCTCTCTTTCGAGCGCATCAATGGCACACGCTACGGCGAGATACGTTTTGCCGGTGCCGGCCGGACCGACCCCAAACGCCAGATCGTGATCACGAATGCTCGCCATGTAGACCGCCTGGTTGGCGCCACGTGGTCGTATCAGTTTGTGGTGTGTTTGTATCGATACCTCGGCGGCGTCGTTGGCTGCATCAGCGATGGCCGCCTTGGTTTGACCTTCATTCATGACGGACTCCTGCAACAATATGTGCACGCGCTCAGGGTCTAGCCGCTCCGTGTCGGTCATTTCAAATAACGACAACAGCACATCGCCACCGACTTGTGCGGCACCGGGTTTGCCAGTTACACGAAAGTGATTGCCACGACTCGCAATCTCGACATCGAGTCTGCGTTCGATCTGGCGCAGGTGTTCATCAAACTGACCGCAAAGGTTCGCCAGGCGGTTGTTATCGGCGGGCTCGAGGACAAGGTCCCGAGAAATCTGAATCGCATTCAAAGTGCTTAAGAGATTACCGCGATGCGCGGAAATTGGGAAGTGAGACGTTCACATATACCCGAAACAGGATAGTTCGTGGTTCAATAGGGAGAAAGAAGAAGCATACATTGGGGAATGTTATGGGGATTCGGCAGCTCGCAATCTACGCGATTGCGTCGTCTTTTTGCGTATCCGGCGCTCTCGCCGACGATGTGCCACCAATCGAAGCGTACGGCCAGCTTCCGACCATCTCGATCATGGCGCTGTCGCCGAGCGGCACGCGGGTAGCGTTTCGGCAAAGGGATGACGAGAACGACATGATCGTCGTTCTGGACCTCAAAACGGGCCGATCGCTGGCTGGCGTATCCATCGGGGACCTTAAGCCGAGATTGCTAACCTTCCTCGACGAAGACACCGTATTTGCACGTGCGGAACAAACGACGGGCGACATTAACTTTCGCGAAGACTTCGAGCTCAGTCGTCCGTATCTCCTCGATATTCCGAGCAACGAAGCGAAACTGATTTTTCGTCATAGTGATGACGTCTTCGACAACCAAACCGGGCTGGGCCGGATTGTCGGGCAAAGCGCGGACGGGAAAGTGATCTTCATGCCTGCATTCGTTACGCATGCGGCGACGACGCAGCCACGCTATGGCCTGTTCCACGTCAGCACAGACGGCAAAACGGAACGGCAGATCTCCAAAGGCACCGACGACACAAAGGACTGGTTTGTAGATGCAGACGGCCAGCCGCTGATCGAGGTCGAGTTCAACGACCAGCTGGACACGTTGCGCGTGTTCACCTATGTCGACGGCGAACGGATACTGGCACATGGCGAGGAATCCAAGCTTCCCAATTTCTTCCCGGATGCTGTTACTGAAGATCGGAAAGACATGATCTTCAACCTCTATCGCGTTGAGAATTACTCTGCGCTATATCACCTCCCGATCGAGGGCGGCGAATTGCGCGGGCCGTTCATGGCCGGTGAAGGCGTGAGTATTGGTGGGGTATTTGTCGACGCAAATCGTGTCCTCCTGGGGGTCTCATATGAAGGGTTCCAGCCGAGCTACAAATTCGCCGACGAGGAACTCGACGCACGGGTAAAGTCGATCCAACAAATGCTCCGCGGCACGGCAGCGCGGCTTGTCGACTGGACACCTGATTTCAGTACGTTGCTGTTCCACGTGAGCGGCGGCTGGAGCTCCGGCGGGTATTTGATTGCGGAGAAGGATGCACGGCCACGCCTGATCGCGCAGACGCGCCCTGATATACCAAGCGAGGCGGTGGCGCCAACGAGCATTCTCCAATACGAGGCTCGTGATGGCCTGTTGATTCCAGCGCTGCTAACAGCAAAGAAAGACCTGCTCGACGCCGGCAATATGCCTCTCATCGTCCTGCCACACGGCGGACCGGCCAGCTACGACAGGTTTGACTTTGACTGGATGGCACAGTTCTTCGCCGCCCAGGGTTTCGCCGTGCTGCAACCGCAGTTCCGCGGTTCGGAGGGATTTGGTCGAGACTTCGAGAAGGCCGGCGACGGGGAGTGGGGCGCCAAGATGTCCACCGATCTCGATGACGGCGTAGATGTTCTTATCGAAGAAAAGCTGGTCGACCCTGAACGGGTTTGCATCATCGGCGCTAGTTACGGCGGCTATGCAGCCCTCGCTGCGGGCGCGTTCTCCAATTTTCCCTATAAGTGCATTGTCTCGATCTCGGGAGTCAGCGACCTGTACCGCATGCTGGCCGAAGAGAAATGGGCGGATGGGGACAGCAGCTGGGTACTACAATACTGGAAGAATCGAACAGGCAGTGACAAAACCAAGCTTGTCGAGCTAAAGGCCATCTCGCCGATCGAGTTTGCCGACAGCTTCAAGGCTCCGGTGTTGCTGATTCACGGTGAGGACGACACGGTCGTTCGTTTCAATCAGAGCAGCACCATGCACAAGGCGCTCAAGGAAGCCGGCAAGAAGGTTACGCTTATCGAGCTGGATGGTGAGGATCACCACCTGTCGAGCAGCGAAACGCGCCTGGCTGCACTCGAGGCCATGGCGAAATTTATCAACAAGAATCTTTAGGCTGCCTGGTCTCTGACCAGCCTGCCGCGAAGCGAATTGGGCAAGGCCTCGGTAATGAGGACGTCGACGAACTGACCGATGTGCGACGGGTCGGCGTCGAAATTGACCCAGCGCATGTTCTCGGTCTTGCCAGCAAGCTGGTTAGCATCTTTCTTTGAGGTTTTCTCGATCAGCACGCGCTGCGTAGTGCCAACCATCGACTGGCTGATGTCGAATGCCTGCTGGTTGATTCGCGCTTGCAATATCTGCAGTCGCTGCTTCTTCACTTCCATCGGCGTGTCGTCTTCGAGGCTGGCCGCAGGTGTACCGGGTCGCGCGCTGTAGATAAAGCTGAAGGACTGGTCGAAGCCGATCTCGGCGATCAGGTTCATCAGGTTCTCAAAATCGTCATCGGTTTCACCCGGGAAGCCAACAATGAAATCCGACGACAGTGATATGTCGGGGCGTGCCTCACGCAGCTTGCGAATCTTCTGCTTGTACTCAAGGACCGTATGGCCGCGCTTCATGCGTGCAAGAACCCGATCCGAGCCGTGCTGAACCGGCAGGTGCAGGTAGTTGGCGAGCTTTGGCACTTCGGCATAAGCCTGGATCAGGCTGTCCGTGAACTCGACCGGGTGTGACGTTGTGAAACGAATGCGCTCGACGCTGTCGATCGCGGCAACGTAATAGATAAGTGTTGCGAGGTCTGCTATCTGGCCATCGTGCATCGGGCCTCGGTAGGCATTGACGTTCTGGCCAAGCAGGTTGATCTCGGAGACGCCCTGCTCCGCCAGGCTAACGCATTCAGCAATCACGCCGTCGAAAGGCCTGCTGATCTCCGCGCCGCGTGTGTAGGGCACGACACAAAAGCTGCAGTACTTGCTGCAGCCTTCCATGACCGATACGAACGCTGTCGGACCTTCGGCACGCGGCTCCGGAAGGCGATCGAACTTCTCGATTTCAGGAAACGAAACATCGACAACCGAACCGCTGCTGGCGCGAGCATCCTCAATCAGCTCAGGTAGCCGGTGCAGTGTCTGCGGTCCGAAGACAACATCGACAAACGGCGCACGCTGTGTGATGCCTTCGCCTTCCTGGCTCGCAACGCAGCCGCCCACACCGATCATGACGCCCGGGCGTTTCTCCTTGAGCGGCCGCCAGCGGCCCAGTTCGGAGAACACTTTTTCCTGGGCCTTCTCGCGTATCGAGCAGGTGTTGACGAGCAGCAGGTCCGCCTCGTCCACATCACTGGTCAGTTCATAGCCATGAGACTCGCGCAAGACATCTGCCATTTTGTCCGAGTCATACTCGTTCATCTGGCAGCCCATCGTCTTGATATAGAGCTTCTTAGGCATGGGCCTTACCGGATAAAGCCCATCGATTCCAGCTTGACGAGAATACGGTGCGCAGCCAGATCCGGTGTGATCTCCACGGTGTCGATAACCATCTCCGCGTTCTCCGGCACCTCGTACGGATCTGAAATACCCGTGAACTCGGTGATTTTGCCTGCGCGCGCGAGGGCATAAAGACCCTTGCGATCACGTTGCTCGCAGACTTCAACCGACGTCGACACGTGAATCTCAATAAATCCACCAAGAGGCTTGATCATTTCACGCACAGCGCGGCGCGTAGCCGTGTACGGCGCGATCGGTGCACAAATGGCGATACCGCCGTTCTTGGTGATCTCGCTCGCAACGTAACCGATGCGGCGGATGTTGAGATCGCGGTGTTCTTTGGAAAACCCGAGCTCGCTCGACAGATTCTTGCGCACGATGTCGCCATCGAGAAGGCTGACCGGACGGCCACCCATCTCCATGAGCTTGACCATCAAGGCATTCGCAATTGTCGACTTGCCTGATCCGCTGAGCCCGGTGAAAAACACCGAGAAACCCTGCTTGTGACGTGGCGGATGGGTGCGACGCAGCTCTGCAACAACATCAGGAAACGAGAACCACTCAGGAATCTCGAGACCTTCCTGCAGGCGGCGACGCAATTCCGTGCCGGAAATATTCAGCACACTGTCGTCATCGTTCTTCTGGTCGATCGGAATGTACTGAGCACGATTCTCGGCGTAAACCATGAGCTGGAACGGCACCATGGTGATGTCGAGCTCGTCGCCGTGCTCGACCAGCAGTTCCTGCGCGTCGTAGGGACCATAGAAATCGTTGCCTTTGCTGTCCTGGCCCGGACCCGCGTGGTCACGGCCCACGATGATGTGCGTGCAACCGTAGTTCTTGCGAATGATGGCGTGCCAGAGCGCTTCGCGCGGGCCACCCATACGCATGGCCAGTGGCAGCAGGCTCAGCATCGTGGTTTGCTCGGGATAACGATTCAGCAGTTGCTCGTAGCAGCGCACACGCGTGAAGTGATCCACATCACCCGGCTTGGTCATACCGACGACCGGATGAATCAGCAAGTTTGCCTCGACATCACGGGCAGCGCGCAGCGTCAGTTCCTGGTGCGCACGGTGCATCGGGTTGCGGGTCTGGAATGCAACAACTTTGCGCCAGCCGAGTTTCTGGAAGCGTTCACGAACTTCAGCCGGAGTATCGCGCAGGTGTTTGAAGTCGTAGTGTGTCGGCAGCTCGATACCCTTGAGCGTGCCACCAACGTACACCGGGTTACCGATGTTCTTGAGGAAATTCACCGCAGGATGCTGAAGATCCGTCGTGCCATACACGCCCTTGGCTTCCGCATCGAGATCAGGCGTCCAGATATCACCGACTTCGAGCGTGGCGAGAATGACGCCCTCTAGATCACGCAGCGCGATCTTGTCGCCCGACTTGATGTCGCCGGCAAAATCTTCTGTGACGTCAAGCGTGATCGGGATCGGCCAGAGCACGCCACTCTTCAGGCGCATCGTCTTGACGACCGAGTCGTAGTCTTCCTTGTTGAGGAAGCCTTCGAGCGGCGAAAACGCACCGTTTAGCAACAACTCGATGTCACACAGCTGACGTTCGGTCAGGTCCCACGACGCATAGTCGCCCGCCGCTACTTTCTCGGTCTCGGCCTCGTCTGCCGCCAAATACAAATCTTTCAGTTCGCCGCCATGCGGCTTTTTAAACGCACCCATTATTTTCTAGTCCCAGAAATGAAAGCGCGGCGCAGGCTATTTGCAGGCCTGCCCCGCGTCAAAAAAAAACGAATTAGCAAAAGTCTTCCGCTAGAACGGAATGTCGTCGTCGAAGTCATCGGGGCCGGCCTGCGGAGGCGTGCTCGGCGGCCCCGAATCCTGACCTGAACTCATCGGCGCTGAACCACCACCGCCACCGGCACCGGCACCGCCGCGACCACCGAGCATTTGCATCTCGTCAGCGATGATTTCGGTCGTCCAGCGATCCTGGCCACTCTTGTCCTGCCATTTGCGCGTACGCAGTTTGCCCTCGATATAGACCTGCGAGCCCTTACGGAGATACTCCGCAGCAATTTCGGCAAGCCGGTTGAACATGGCGACCTTGTGCCATTCGGTACGGTCTTTCTGCTCGCCCGTCTGCTTGTCTTTCCAGCTCTCGTTCGTGGCCACTGTTAAATTGGTCACCGCCGAGCCGCTGGGCATGTAGCGCGTCTCAGGATCGCCCCCGAGGTTGCCGACGATGATGACTTTGTTGATTCCGCGGGCCATATCAGGTCCCCTGTCTATTGGATTTGGTGTTGTTTTTGCTCACCGATCAGGTGAGGGTCGCCTATTGTAGAGCCTGATGGGCCAAATACCAGCCCGATTTCTCTAGGATTGCCGGCTAAACAGGCTCGACGAGGCCAGCCAGATCGCGGCGAGCAATGCGCAGACGAAAAACACGTCCGAGGGACGGCCGGACGCAAGGAATCGGCCGCCAATCATGCCACCGACAAATGCGCCAAAAAACTGTGCGCTCGAGAACACACCCAGTGAAGCACCGCGTACCTCTCCATCTGCAAGCAGGGACAAGCGCGCGGGTAGGCCCGCCTCGAGAAAAGTGAAGCCCGCGAAAAACATGGCCAGTGCTATGAACACCGGCACAGTACCGAAACTGCCAAAGGCGAGCATCAGTTCTCCTGCCAGGAGCAGCGTCACCGCGATGGCGATGGTCCGGGTCTTGCCCTGGCGCTCATCGCTGAGGATCAACGGTATCGCCCCAAACAGCGACACACCGAGAGCGCCGATGTACATCTGCCAAAAATCGGTCACGGGCATCCCGAGTCGGTTGACGAGCAGGAACGGCAACGCGACGAAAGTCGCTGTCAGGATCGCGTGCAGCAGGAAGACATACAGGTCGAGACGAAGCAAATCAGGCCTGAATGCCGGCAGGATATTCCAGCTCTGGCGTACTTCCGGCCTCTCGATGCTGTCCGGCAAACCCTTGAGCAGCAAACCAGCGACGACGGCCAGCCCGGCCGCAAGCCAGAACAGTGACGGCACGCCGAACTGCCCCGCGATGACCGGTCCCGCGATAAAGGCAACCACAAATGCCATGCCGAAGCCGATGACGCCAACAATAGCCATCGAACGGGTACGAACTTCCTCGCGAGTCGCATCGGCGATGAGCGCGGTCAGCGTCGCCGATATTGCGCCAGCACCCTGCAACAGGCGACCAATGATGACGCCCCAGATCGTGTCTCCCATAGCCGCCACGATGCTGCCCACGGCAAAGATAATCAGGCCGCCGACAATAACGGGGACCCGCCCTACCCGATCGGACAAGGCGCCGAACGGAATCTGCAGACCGGCCTGTGTTAGCCCATAGGCGCCGACAGCCAACCCGACTAACAGCGGCGTGGCGTCCACCAGCTGGGCAGCGTACAGCGACAGAACAGGTAACAGTGAAAACAAACCGAACATGCGCAGCATGGCGATCCCGGTAACCACCCCGACGGCGCGCTTTTCCGCAGGGAGCATCGCAATAATCAGCTTGTCAGAGTCTGTCGTCATTGAGGGAGTCTTTGCGCCGAAGTCGCAGGGCGGCGTATATTAGCAGGTTGCTCGGCATATTCTGATACCCAAATGAAATCCATCGACATTCGCGGCGCAAGAACACACAACCTGTGCAATCTCGACCTGAGTTTGCCGCGGGACAAGCTTATCGTGTTCACGGGCCTGTCCGGCTCTGGCAAGTCTTCGCTCGCCTTCGATACGATCTATGCCGAAGGGCAGCGCCGCTACGTGGAATCCCTGTCGGCCTACGCGCGGCAGTTCCTGTCGATGATGGAGAAGCCCGACGTCGACCATATCGATGGCCTCTCGCCCGCCATCTCCATTGAACAAAAGTCGACCTCGCACAACCCGAGATCGACAGTAGGCACGGTCACTGAGATCTATGACTACCTGCGCCTGCTCTATGCACGTGCCGGCATCCCGCGATGCCCTGACCACGGCACCGATCTCGAAGCACAAACAGTCAGCCAGATGGTCGACCAGGTTCTCGCGATGCCCGAAGGCACACGCCTGATGCTGCTCGCGCCGGTCGTTGCAGAACGCAAAGGCGAGCACGTACAGCTCATGCAGGACCTGATGGCACAGGGCTTCATCCGCGCACGCATCAATGGGGAGGTTTATGAACTCGACCAACCACCCCCGCTCGACCTGAGAAAAAAACACAACATCGACGCGATTGTTGATCGCTTCAAGGTCAAAGAGGATATTCGCCTGCGCCTGGCGGAGTCGTTCGAGACAGCACTGCGCCTCGCCGATGGTGTTGCGCGAATTGCGTTTATGGACGATCCGGACCAGGAAGAGCTGATCTTCTCTGATCGGTTCGCCTGCAATATTTGCGGTTACTCGCTCACCGAGCTCGAGCCGCGCCTGTTTTCGTTCAATAACCCGAGCGGTGCATGCCCGGGTTGCGACGGGCTCGGCGTCAAGCAGTATTTCGACCCCGAACGTGTGGTCGTCAACGAGGAACTGGCGCTGGCCGGCGGCGCCATTCGTGGCTGGGATCGCAAAACGACCTACTACTACCAGATGATCCAGAGCCTGGCCGCACATTACGACTTCGACCTTGAAACGCCTTTCAACGAGCTGCCGAAAAAACTGCGTGACATCGTTTTGTTCGGTAGCGGCGGCGAGAAGATCGAGTTCTATTACGAGAATTCTCGCGGCATGCAGGTCAAAAAACGGCATCGCTTCGAGGGCGTCATTCCGAACCTCGAGCGACGCTATCGCGAAACCGAATCCGGCGCTGTGCGCGAGGAACTCGCGAAGTTCCTCAACAGCCAGGCCTGTCCTGACTGCGGCGGCACTCGCCTGAATCGCTCCGCGCGGCACGTTTTTATCCTCGATCGTTCCATTCCCGAGATTTCGAACATGTCGGTTGGCGAAGCGGTCCGGTTTTTCGCCGACATGGAGCTTGATGGCTGGCGCGCGACAATCGCAGACAAGATCGTCAAGGAGATCGGCGACCGGCTCGGGTTTTTATCCGACGTGGGGCTCGATTACCTGTCGTTGGACCGCAGCGCCGAGACATTGTCGGGCGGGGAAGCACAACGCATTCGACTCGCGAGCCAGATTGGCTCGGGCCTTGTCGGTGTCATGTACATCCTCGATGAGCCCTCGATCGGCCTGCATCAGCGCGACAACAAGCGCCTGCTCGGCACGCTGACGCATCTGCGTGACATCGGCAACACCGTTATCGTTGTCGAACACGACGAAGAAGCGATACTCGCTGCCGATCACGTTGTAGACCTCGGGCCGGGCGCGGGCGTGCATGGCGGCAAGGTCGTTGTTGCGGGTACGCCCGAGGACGTACGGAACAGTTCCGAGTCACTGACGGGCCAGTACCTGTCTGGCAAACGCCGGATTGCCGTGCCTGAGAAACGGGTTTCTGCTGACCCCGAACGGCAAATCACGATCGTTGGCGCGACGGGCAACAACCTCAAAGAGGTAGATGCATCGATACCTGCCGGTCTGATGACCTGTGTCACGGGTGTGTCCGGGTCGGGCAAGTCGACCCTGGTTAATGACACCCTGTATAAAGCTGTCGCGGACCTCCTGAATAAGAGCAGCCGTAACCCCTCGCCACATAAAGAAATTTTGGGTCTCGAGCTCATTGATCGCGTCATCGACATCAGCCAGAGTCCGATCGGTCGCACACCGCGTTCCAACCCGGCGACCTATAGCGGCTTGTTTACTCCGATTCGCGAGTTGTTTGCCGGTACGCAGGAAGCGCGCTCGCGTG
>Ga0255052_10001083_pt1 | contig 20878 bp, 24 predicted proteins | sample JV7_2_21_MG_FD_188632 | JGI IMG/M metagenome (GOLD analysis project Ga0255052, IMG submission 188632) | Seawater microbial communities from Jervis Inlet, British Columbia, Canada - JV7_2_21 | ecosystem: Environmental > Aquatic > Marine > Inlet | place: Canada: British Columbia | collected... | reverse complement strand
TTGGCAATGGGGGCAGGCAGAAAAGCAGCTACAGCAATCCATAAGTACCTAAGTGAAGAGCGGGAAGTAAAAATCCAGAATCCATAATCCTCCTTTATCATGAAAATCTGTGTAATTCTCTTAGTTCTGTGGCTAACTTTTATAATTTCTTTTTTAAAAAAGTCCCACTTGAAAAGTATAGGCTATACTGGATGTGGACTGATACTGAAACAGGTAGGATTCGTCATATGCAGGGAAAGCCAGATTTTGAAGTCATTGCTGGTAAACTTGCCGTTCAGAATATTCCAGGGATGAAGAAATAAAAAAAAGGTTCATTTTATGGAAGAGAATAAAGACTACAGTGTAAAAAAAGAGATGATCATTGCCCTGGATTATTGAGCAACCCTTCGAAGAATAAAAGGAATTAGCAATTGCAATTCTATCAATTTCTTATTGGAGCAAAAATCTGAAGGAAGAATTTGAGAGGTATATGACATGAAATCCGTACTTGCCATTTTTGTTACTCTTCTTGGCTGGTTTGTCTTTGTGCTGTCTTTTTGATTCATTTATTTATCCCGTTAGAATGCCCCCCCTGTTTTCTTGCGAAAGCAAGAAGGGGGGATGAAGATAATTAATTCCTTTAAGGTCTTCTAACGGGGTTTACTACCTTTATTGCCAGTATTACCAAAAAAATTATCAGAATCCGAAACAGTAACATTGACGTCAACACATATCTTTGTTAAGATTTAGGGCGTGAAAAAGACATTTCTGTTAATCTTTTTGTTTTTGCTTTTTTTTGCCCATTCAGGCACAGACTTACAGGCCGGGGGGTCTGTGTCGTTACATGAAGAGGTATTGCCTAACGGGCTTAAAGTCCTTCTCCTGAGAGATATAAACGCCCCTTTAGCTGTTTTTCAGATATGGTACCACGCCGGATCTATCAATGAGCAGACAGGCAAAACAGGCCTCAGCCATCTCCTTGAGCACATGATGTTCAAAGGCACGCATAAATACGGGCCAAAGAGCTTTTCAAGGATAATAAAAAGGGCAGGGGGCATTGATAATGCAGGTACCAGCAGGGACTATGTATTTTATTATCAAAAGCTTTCGCCTGACAGGCTGCATCTCTCCATAGAGCTTGAAGCAGATAGAATGCAGAACCTGATTATGGATCCTGAAGAGACCCTTTCGGAAAGAGATGTTGTTATGGAGGAAAGAAGGCTCCGCTATGAGGATGACCCGCAGAATCTCGTGTACGAGGAGGTTGTGTCTGCTGCTTTTAGAAATCACCCCTACAGACGGCCTGTCATAGGCTGGATGTCAGACCTGAAGGGAATAACAAGAGATGACCTCTGGAAATATTACAAAACATATTATGTGCCTAATAATGCCTTGATAGTAATTGCAGGCAATATTGATACTGACTCTCTTATGACCATGATAAAGAAAGAGTTTGGTGCTGTCCCGAAAGGACCGGATATCAGTGTAATCAGGCAGGGAGATCCTGAGCAGAGAGGTGAAAAAAGGATATTTGTAAAAAAAGAGGCTGAACTGCCGTATGTACTTAGTGCATACAAAACCCCTAATATCCTGCACGAGGACAGTTATGCACTGGAGGTGCTTGCCTATGTTCTTTCATCCGGGAAGAGCGCAAGGATTTATAAAAGCCTGATTGATGAGCAGCAGATTGCGCTTTCCGCAGGCGCGGGATACATGAATATTCAGAAATATCCTTTTCTTTTCTATTTTTACGGTACAGCGTTACCCGGGGTGGACATAGAAAAAGTTGAAAAAGCCCTTTATGAAGAGGCTGAAAAGATAAAGAAAAACGCCCCGAGTGAAAGAGAAGTACAGAAGGCAAAGAATCAGGTTGAAGCCGAGTTTATCATGGGAAAGGATTCTGTTTTTTTTCAGGCTGAGATGCTGGCAATATTTGAGATGATAGGTGACTGGAGGCTTAAGGGTAAGTACCTTGAGGGAATAAGAATGGTGACACCTGAAGATGTTCAGCGCGTAGCCAATAAATATCTGATAGAAGACAAAAGGACAGTCGGGGTGCTTGTACCATTAAAAAGGGATAAAAAATGATGCACGATGCACGATGCACGATTCAGGATACAGGAAAAATGAAAGGAAAGCTGTTTGTTGGCCTTCATGTATCATGTATCATGTATCTTGTATCCGTTATTTCTATATTATTATTCACCGTTGTTCCTGCTGATGCCGGCCTTGATGTAAAAAGGGAGGTCCTTGAAAACGGCCTTACTCTCATAATAGTGGAGAGGCATAATCTTCCCGTTGTCATGGTAACAGTAGGCATTAAAGCGGGCACCCTGATGGAGCCTGAAGAAAAGGCAGGGCTTGCAAACCTGACTGCGGTGCTGTTAAAAGAGGGAACAAAGAGCAGGACCGCTTTACAGACAAGTGAAGAAATTGAATTTGTCGGCGCATCTCTAAGTGCTTCAGGGGGTGATGACTATATTACAGCCACTCTTTCTGTTTTAAAGAAAGATGTGTCTCTGGGGTTTGACCTCCTGTCAGACATAATTTTAAATCCAGTATTTCCCGAGAAAGAACTAACCAAGAAAGTAAAGCAAATCAAGGCTGGTTTGAAGTCAAGCGAGGAAAGTCCCGGCTTTGTTGCTTCTAAGGCTTTTATAAAGGAAGTATTCGGTGCTCACCCCTACGGCAGGTTGACTTCGGGCAGTCCTGAAACTCTTGATAAAATAAAAAGAGATGATGTAATAGATTTCCATTCAAAATTCTACCTGCCTGGCAATGCCGTGATGTCTGTTGTAGGCGATATAACTGCCAAAGAAGTAAAGACCCTGCTTGAAAGGTTTTTTTCTGAATGGAACGCTAAGGAGCTTGATGCGCCTTATCTTCCGGAAATTAAAAGCACTAAAAAAAGAAAGACTGTTATTGTTGATAAAGACCTGACACAGGCAAATATTATACTGGGTCATATCGGGGTAAGCAGGGACAATCCTGATTATTATAAATTGTCAGTAATGAACTATATCCTGGGCAGCGGCGGGTTTGTATCAAGGCTTATGCAGAACCTGAGGGAAGAAAAGGGTCTTGTCTATGATATCCACAGCTTTTTTGCTGCTGATAAGTATGGAGGGGCTTTTCAGGCCGGACTACAGACAAAGAATGAGTCAGCCAATACAGCAATTGAGGAAGTTTTAAAGGAAATAAGAAAAATCAGAAATACATTGGTATCAGATGCAGAACTTTCAGATGCAAAATCGTTTCTTACAGGAAGCTTCCCTATGAGGATAGAAACAAGCAGGCGTATAGCAAATTTTCTTGTGGCAGTTGAATATTACGGACTCGATATGGATTACATTGATAAATACCCTCAATATATCAACAGCGTTACCAAAGAAGATGTGCAGAGGGTTGCAAAAAAATATCTTGATCCTGAAAAATTCATTCTTGTGATCGTAGCTGACCAGGAGAAAGCAGCAATTAGGCCGGAGTTTAAATAAAGAGGTTTGGTTTCGGACAGGAAATTTATTAATAAATTGATTATAAAAGCAAAAAATAATGACTGCTGAAGAATTACTCTTAAGGGACGCTTTTTTTTTGGGTGTTGAGCTCAAACTTTTCTGGGTGGTTGCCTTTCTCTACATAGTCTGTTTTAACATTGGTATTGCTTATCTCATATCTTCAAAAAGCGGTGTTGGCAGGGCTTTAACATCAGGGCTCTGGATCACAGCAATAATCCACACAATACTCATAATATTCAGGACATTTGAGGGCATGAGGCCGCCCTTTCAAACCCTCTATGAGACGCTCTCCTGGTTTGCGTGGTCGGTAACTGTAACATATTTGTACGTGCAGCGCAGGTGGAAGGAAGTGCACCTGCCAGGTTTTATAGTCTCCGGCATTTCAGGAGCTGCATGTCTTTACAGTCTTTTTACGCGCAGTCCTGTAATAGCGCCCATACCCCCTGCACTTCAAAGCCCCTGGTATGAGGCTCATGTTATAGTTGCTTTTCTGGCTTATGCAGTATTTGTAGTCAGCTTTTCAGTCGAGGTCTGTTATTTAAAATTTAAGGTTAACTCTGATGAAGCTCCCGGAATTTTCGGTTATATTGATGATGAATTCCACAGATGGACGCACAGGCTCGTGCTTTTGGGTTTTCCACTTTTGACATTTGCCGTTTTTTCAGGCGCTGCATGGGCTAATGACGCGTGGGGAAGATACTGGTCATGGGACCCAAAAGAAACCTGGTCTCTTATAACGTGGACTGTCTATGCCCTGTATCTTCATACACGGGCCATTGGCAGGTGGAAAGGCCTGCCCGCGTCAATGCTGAACCTGCTGGGGTTTATCTGCATGATTATGACTTTTTTAGGGGTAAACTGGCTTACAAAACTTTTAAACATTCCGAGTATTCACACATATGCTGTATAGACTGTTCTCGTCACTTAAAACCTCTGTCTTTATCCTTGCATTTATGGGCCTCATTTTTTTAATTGGCACGATTTTCCCGCAGGGCAATGATATCGATGATTACATGAAGGCAGGCGGCAGGTATGTTGCCCTTGTGAGGGTCATGGGTTTTCTTGATATCTTCATGTCGCCCCTGTTTATCTTTACTACCGGTATCCTGCTTATGAATTTAGCGGTTTGTCTTTATGACAGGCTAAAGATATTTTTAAAGGTTAAGAGAAAACCAATGGATTTTGAGAGGTTAAAAGCGCACCCGAATGTTTCAACCTTTGAAAAGGCTGATATTGAAGACAGGCTTAAGAGCATTGGCTTTAAATTAAAATCAGGAGGATCAGGATATCCTTCGGTAAAAATATTTGAAAAAGGGCTTCAGTACTGGTGGCTTTCATGGTTTTACCATGTAGGCATAATACTTGCTGTTTCAGGTTTTTTCCTCACTGCATTATTCGCAGTTGAAAAAGCTGTTATTCTTTATCCTGATAAACCTGAAACTATTTCTCTTTACAGCAAAGAAACAAGGTGGAATCAGTTTCTCATAAATCTTGGCAGGGAACTCCCTGATAAGAGTAAAGATGATGAATATGTATTTACGCTTAAAGAGTTTAGGACTGAATACTATCAGGGCCTTAGAATTGATTATCCAAAGGACAAGGCCGAAAGACTGGCCCTTGGCATCGGGATTAAGGAAATAGAACCTTCGAAAAAGGGATTTTCCTACATGCCCAAAATGTGGCTTACCAGGCTTGATGTTAAAAGACCTGATGGCAGGATTCTGGATGCAGAATTATGGGTAAACAGGCCTTTCAGGACAGGGGGCCTGACACTTTATCAGATGGGTTATGAACAGAAGGCAAAACTTCTTGTCCACCCTGATAGAAAAAAAACATTGCTTGGACTTTCTGAGGGAGGGAAAAGTGAGATGCTGGATATTGAGGCGAGGAAACCTTTTGAGGTAAAAGAGTTAAAAGGCAAATTTGCAATTGGTTCACTTAAGTTAGGTACACTTTTTAAAAAGGACGGAACAACAGAGAAAATAAAACCCGTTACAACAGTCTATTACATCCCTGAAGATAATATTTATAAAAGAGAGGTTCTTGGCGAGCTTCAGCTTGGCAGCAGCCTCGAGGCAAAAGGCACTGTTTTTGAGTTCAAGGACTATGAGGAGGCATCTTATCTCAGCTACAGGAAAGACCCCGGCGTATGGCTTGTAGGGCTTGCATGCCTGTTTGTTTTTATCGGCCTTTTTGTCAGGAGCCTTGGTGCCTGGTACAGGGTACAGTACGCTGTTGAAGGAAATACAGCCTGTGTTTTAATTAGCACAAGAGGTATTCTGGCTGATAAGGACAGGATTGTTAAAAAGCTTAAAAAGTAGAAAATCAAACTTGGTTGTTAAGCATCGGTTTTTAGCTGGTGGTCTAATTCTCCTTAACTATCCTCCGGGGCGGAAAACTAAAAACAAACAACTAAAAGCCTTTAAAAGAATGGAACTATTTTCAGACTTTAATTGTCTAACTTAATGAAGGAAAAGGAACAATTAAACATTGATGCTGATGATGAGGCAGTCCTTTGTTGTCAAAAGGGTGATATTGAGGCATTTGAGCAGATTGTAAATAAATACCAGAAAAGGATGTTTAATATATCATACAGGATGTTAGGTGATTACGACGAGGCCTCTGAAGCAGTACAGGACGCCTTTGTTTCCGCGTACAGGGGGATTAAGGGATTTAAGGGGAAATCAAGGTTTTCCACCTGGCTTTATGCAATTGTTGTTAATGTATCAAAAAACCGGCTTAAGCAGATAAAGGCCAGGTTATCCCGTGAGCAGTTCTCCCTGGATGACCCTGTTGATACCGGTGACGGACAGATAAAAAGAGAGCCCGTGTCAAGTGGTTTATCTGCTCTGGAGAGGCTTGAAAAAAGAGAACTGGGACTTAAGGTCCAGGGGTGTATTAATTCACTGGAAGGCGAGTTCCGGGAAGTAATTGTGCTCAGGGACATGCAGGGTTTTTCTTATGAGGAGATCTCCGCAATGCTGAAAATAGCAGAGGGTACCGTTAAATCAAGGCTTTACAGGGCACGGGAGTCAGTAAGAAATTGCCTGAAGAGGGTAATTGGGGATTTATAGAATGAAATGTAAGAGTATTTTAGAAAAATTATCAGCTTACATAGAAGACCAGCTTTCATCTGAAGAAAAAAATCAGGTACAAGAGCATATAAAGAGCTGTGATAAATGCGCTTTATCTTTGGGAGAGCTTAAGAAAACAATCGAATACACAAAAGGTCTGGAAGAGCTTGAACCCCCTCCGTGGCTTACGCAGAAGGTCATGGCAAGGGTAAGGGAAGGGCCTGTGCAGAAAGGAATTCTCAGAAAACTCTTTTATCCGCTTCATATAAAAGTTCCTGTAGAGGTTATTGCTACCCTGGCAATAGCAGTTACTGCTTTTTATGTGTTTAAGGCCGTTCAGCCGGAGATGAAACAGGCACATGCTCCGTCTGAGCAGGCAGCTGTTTCAGAGCCGGAACGAGATAAGCTTTCAGCAGTGAAAGATAAGTCTCTTGCCTATAAAAAAGACCGTGCAAGGGCTCCGGAACCTGCCGGAATACGGGGGTTTGAAAAAAAGGCTGACATTGCCCCGGGTAAGGCAGAAACAGAGAAGCCGCCTGCTGCTTTTAGTGAAAAAATGGCTGTCCCTCATGAACCATACAGAGCTCTTGACATGAGAGTGAAAAAAGAATCAAGAGTGCTTGCCCCTGAGAAGAAGTATGTTTTAATTGAAGATATCAAAGAACATGTGGTTTTAACTTTATATGCAGATGACACTGAAAAGGGCTTAAGAAAAACAAAGGAAATCATCAGCGAGCTTGGCGGAAAGGTTATTAAAACAGAATCGCTTAAAAATAAAAATACCCTCTTTACAGAAATTTATTCTAAAAAAGTCGCGGAACTAATTGAGAAGCTCAGGCTTGTTGGCGAGGTTAAAGCTGTTGATGCCCTGAATTCCTTGAAAGGTAATGCAATGATAAGAATAGAGATTGTGGAAAAATCAATACAGCTACCATAACTTCTTCCTGTTATCTTGTTTTTGAGTCCTTCCTCGTAATACAACATTTCAAACGTAAATCGCATGCCGTGTATATCGTATGACTTGTCGGTTAAAGTCCGACCGTGGGAATTCGGCAGTTCGCCCATGTAGCACGAGGGAGGTGTAAAGGGTAACCTGAAACGCTAAGTTTCCTGACAAAGGCTTATTTAGTAAGTCGAGCAAGCCCGTGGGTCGTAGCGAAGACTTCGGCTGAGCTCAGTCGAAGCCAGCGAACCTATATGTAGCCTCGTAAGTGAAAAACTGGAGCTGCCGACTCCCTGATTTACGGAGGAAGGCTGGAATATCTATCCTAACAAAAACTGCCGTAACCGATAGATGAACTCCCGGGGTATCAGGGTCGACACGCAGGGGAAGTCATACGGGGTAGCACGGGAGACCCTTACAGATGCCCTGAAGTATTGGGGCAACTGGTGAATATAAGGCAAGGCCGAAATTTCACAGGGTCTGTAAGGGAGTCGGAGTTGCCCATAGTACCGTTAGGATTTCAAAGACAACATAACTTTGAGAGAGGAAAGGGGCAATGCCTTCATCATGTTTCTGAAGGAGGGAAGGATAGGAGATTGCGGTAACGCTATTAACTCCAAGATATTCGGGAACTCCGGTAGGAACTATACCAGAGTGCCAAACGGGTGTCCGTGAAAGCCTCTGGAAGAAGATGATTGGAAAGCCGTATTCGGGAAAACTGAACGTACGGTTTGAGGTGGCAGGGGATGGAGAAGTGCCTTTTCAGGTAACTCGCCATTCCTTGACCCTACAATGATTTTCCAATCTTCTCAGGTTATTGGGTGAAGTCAGTAAAACGGGAAATTCGCCCACCATTTCAACAAGTACTTCCTCCTCACCTGTGATATAATAGTCAAAATAGAAGGTTACAAACAGTAATCAACAGAGTATACAAGCTAATTCATTATTTTTTATGGCCTGAATCATACTCTTCTCTATGAAAAGGAGTTAAATTAATATCTGGCTGAATTAACGCAATAATGGAGGCAAAAAATATGTTAGAAATTTTAAAAACAGTGATAACGAGAGTTATACCTTTACTTGTTGTAGCTTGTTTTCTCTATTTTCCTTCAATTGCGATTGCCAAAAGTTCCGATACCGCCGAACGTGTTGCAAAGATGGCTATGTCCACTGCTTCCCTGTCTATGATGGAACATCATAAACACAAGATTGAAGAGGGATTGGAAAAGGGAGATATTAAAGAGGCGCTGGAAGAGGCTGAGGAACTCGTTCTTTGGATGGAAGGAACTCCATGGTTGGATGAGCTGTTGCCCCATGCAAAAAAGGCAACAGAAGCTGTAAAGAAAGTGATAGAGAAACTAAAAGCCAATGATACAAAAGGTGCTCAATCTGCTTTTAAGGATGTGAAAATTAATTTTTACCATCTCCATCATGAACTTATGGAGATAGTATCTGAAGAAGGTAAGAAAGAAATACATCACCACTGATAAATATTTACAGTTTATAATTATCGGCATTATTATGGTTGAACAATAGTGTCGTTCTCTGATGAGAAGGAGGATATGTATGGCACTCAAATTACCGCCGCTTATGGCCGTCTTTGCATGTCTGATTTTATTTGGACTTGGTGAACTGGCAGGTGCAACACTGGGCGCTTTCCCGAATGAAATAAAGAGTTTTACAACTGAAAGGGCAAAAACCCATCCTGAAGTCCACGGGCTTGTCGGTATTGAGGATATTGACCGAACTATCCTTGCAAAAGTGTCTTCAGAGACTTTGTCTCGTCTTCACACGTTTCACCTGCATGGTCATGGCGTTGGTTTGTTAACTTTTGTTCTTTTTATAATCATATCCAGCGCAGGTTTTTCCTTATCTGTTAAAAGAATATTATATACCTTCACAGGTTTAGGAATGCTCTATCCCTTTGGATGGTTGACAATGATGTTTCTGCTTCCCTTAAAAGGAAGTCAGGCATCTTTTAAGCTTGTTGAGAAGATGTTTTTCATGCCATTTGGCGGAGCAATGATACTGGCTATCTGGCTTCTTATTTTTTTCTTTGGATTTGAGATCTTCAAACAATTAAGAAAATGATCTATTTGTAAAAATATTTCGATTAAAGGGAGGTAACATGAAAAAACTGATATTTATTTTACTTATTTTAACAGGAGGTTTCTTTGTTGTAACTGATGTCCTCTATGCTGCCCACATACTTGAACCTCTCGGAACTGAGATTGCAGCCACTCCACCAAGGGGGAGACTGTTTGGACAGATTGAATATGCCTATTCCAATGACGACCCTGATGAAGGCGAGGAGATAGAGGCACATAGCCTGGCTCTCGAATTTGAAATAGGGATAGGTGAAAGAACCCAGCTTAACCTTGAAGGTGAAATCCTGCTTGAGGAGTCCCATGGTGATGAAGAGGAAAGCGGAATTGAAGAGATAGCATTTGGTTTAAAGCACAGATTTATGGATGAGACACAAACCTTACCTGATGCTGCATTTCTGATAGAGTTTGTGCCCGGGGTAGGACTCAAAGACGATGAGTCAGAAATAAAGGGAAGCATCCTGCTTACCAAGAACTTTACGAACCAATTCCTGACCCATCTGGAACTCGGTTATATATATGAAACTGAAAATGAAGAAGAAGAGATTGAAAATGCCAATATTTTTGTTTATAACATTGCTCCTATTTACAGGTACTTGCCGGACCAGCTTCTACTTATAGCTGAACTGAACGGTAAAAGTAATTTTGAGGAAGATATACACCAAATCACTATTGCACCTGAAGCTATTTACGTTATGAACAATATGGCTTTTAAACTTGCAATTCCAATAGGCGTAACAGATGATGCAGACGATATAGGCGTCCGTTTCGGAATTTCAAAGCTCTTTTAATGGATCTGAAATGTCTTGTTCATAGATATACTCTTATAGCGAGCTTTATCCTGTTCTTTCCTGTTGCATTCCCGAGTAATGGCTGGTGCCATGAAGTAGTGGGTGAAGTAACCCCCTTAATGGTTCAAACGAAGAATACACTGACACTTATAGATAATGGGCGTAATGAACAGGCACTTACTATAGCCTGGAAAATCTATGAAGATTTTCAGTCACCAATGCGTCAAGGTACTGAGGCAGGGCTTAAAACCAGCAGTGCAAGGATCGATAAAACATTCGGGACAAAGCTGAAATCGTCTCTGAACTCTTCCATAAAACGAAAAAATTATCAGGAGCTGCAGAAAGAGCTGCGTCTATTAAGCTTTTTCCTGATGCTGGAAAAATTCAATGTTCTTGAAAAAACTTTCGGAAAAAAGAATGCAAACCTTTCCGCACAACGAACCATTTTCTGGTTAGGAAGAAACTATTTTTCATATTTATTGGAGCCAACTATGGGCAAGTTGGATCCTATAGAGGAGAAACGGCTTGACCGCCTACTTGATAAAATGCTTTATAGTCTGGAAGACGGCGAATGGAACACCTTTAAGAGTTTACGCAAGGAATTGGAAAATGGAACTATACATTTCTTTAAATTTCCCGTGTTCGGGCATACTTTCAATTAGTAATCGCATGCCGTGTATATCGTATGACTTGTCGGTTAAAGTCCGACCGTGGGAATTCGGCAGTTCGCCCATGTAGCACGAGGGAGGTGTAAAGGGTAACCTGAAACGCTAAGTTTCCTGACAAAGGCTTATTTAGTAAGTCGAGCAAGCCCGTGGGTCGTAGCGAAGACTTCGGCTGAGCTCAGTCGAAGCCAGCGAACCTATATGTAGCCTCGTAAGTGAAAAACTGGAGCTGCCGACTCCCTGATTTACGGAGGAAGGCTGGAATATCTATCCTAACAAAAACTGCCGTAACCGATAGATGAACTCCCGGGGTATCAGGGTCGACACGCAGGGGAAGTCATACGGGGTAGCACGGGAGACCCTTACAGATGCCCTGAAGTATTGGGGCAACTGGTGAATATAAGGCAAGGCCGAAATTTCACAGGGTCTGTAAGGGAGTCGGAGTTGCCCATAGTACCGTTAGGATTTCAAAGACAACATAACTTTGAGAGAGGAAAGGGGCAATGCCTTCATCATGTTTCTGAAGGAGGGAAGGATAGGAGATTGCGGTAACGCTATTAACTCCAAGATATTCGGGAACTCCGGTAGGAACTATACCAGAGTGCCAAACGGGTGTCCGTGAAAGCCTCTGGAAGAAGATGATTGGAAAGCCGTATTCGGGAAAACTGAACGTACGGTTTGAGGTGGCAGGGGATGGAGAAGTGCCTTTTCAGGTAACTCGCCATTCCTTGACCCTACCACAGCGGTTTTGGAAAATGAACATCTTCATATTATTTTCATGATCTTCTGATAGCATTTTGATAGTTATTTAACCCTAACATGGAATTAGAGAGGTGAGAAAATGATGCATTGGGATAACTATGGTGGAATGGGATTTGGATGGATATTCATGATTTTCTTCTGGGCACTTGTAATACTGGTTATTGTCTACTTTATTAAGTATATAGCAGGAAGTAATAGAACGGAGAGCCCGAAAGAGACAGCTGAGGATATTTTAAGAAAAAGATATGCATCTGGTGAAACTTCTAAAGATGAGTTTGACGAAAAAATAAAAGTGCTCATGAAAAGGAGTTTAAGGTGAGCGGATAAAAAAGCATACGAGTGAAGGGAGGTGAAAGCTATGGATACAGGAATACTGAAGAGTATTTTAGGATTTCTTATTATTGGGGTTCTTTTTTATTTCGTGATGCGTAAGGTGCGTATGGGTGGATGTTGTGGACATTCACATGGTGAATCAAACAATGACAAAACAAAAGACCCTGTTTGCGGAATGACTGCTGAGGAAAAGAATGCCGTAGGGACATCTGATAAGTAAATGTCCCATTTTGGAGGCATTATAAAATTAAAAATGAGGAGGTAAAGATATGACAGATAAACGCAAAGTAGAGGTATTCAGTGCAGGATGTCCTTTTTGCGAAGATACCGTCAATCTGGTGAATAAGCTTGCCTTTGAATCCTGCGAGGTCAGTATCTTAGATATGAAAATACTGGAAGTTGCAAATCGTGCAAAGACACTTGGAATTCGTTCTGTGCCGGCTATTGTTATTGATGGAAAACTGGCAGATTGTTGCGCAGATCGTGGCCCTGATGACGCTACGTTACAAGCTGCAGGACTTGGTAAACCACTTTCCTAACTGACCACAGAGTAGGGATGACATTTATTTTATAGTGAACTTGTAGCTTCCATTCTGCTTGTGTCCGTTTAAGCTCATACAGATCCACTTAACTGTATATTCACCTGATTTTACATCATCTAATAGCTCTACCTCCATAACGGTATCATTTTTCGAGAACACCGTATCTTTTGATACCTTTTCCTCTTTTTGATTAAACACTTCTATTTTAGAAAAGGTGTTCTCTATGGACTTTGAGACCTGAAGCATTACCTTTTTGGGTGATTCAGTTAATACAGCCTCTTTTCCAGGCTTCATTTCTATTATGCGGACATGTGAATGAACAATCGCAGGGATTATTAACAGAGACAAAATTATAGAAGTAATTTTTTTCATTCTCTTTAACCTCCTTGGCTCTTTTGTTATAACACGTTTATATCACACGTGCATTTAGAAAAAGCTATTATTTTTATTCTACCATGTAACCCGGAAATTTATAAAAACAACTTTGCCACTAAGGTACGCAAGTTTCCATAATTTTCCATCAGTATCATTGAGTTCAAAGGCAGATGCTGGATTGCCCACAGGAGCTACCTTCTCATATACTTTTTCCTGAGGAATAAAGAACAGTGCAGCAGCAGCAACAGCTATCAGTATTATTAAAATAATTCCTTTGTATTTCACTTATGTCTCCTTATATATATTTTTTATTACTTATTATCATAAGGCTTAATTATGAAAAAATGATGAAGAAGTTTGAAATTCTCGATAATATCCTGCATGAAGATCGTGACTTCATGAATAAAATGTTTAATCGTAGACATCTTATTACTCACACAGCTGGCGTAGTAGACCAAGAGTATTTAAACAATACGAACGACAGTTCAGTTAAGTTAAATCAAGCCATCCGAATAAGAAGTAAGGAAATCAGAAAGCTTTTGCCGTTGGTAAAAAAAGCCGCTATAAATCTCATTGAAAGAATTGAATCTATGAAGTGACAAAGCAAGGGGGATAAAAAAAGAGTCTAGAATAACACAGCCCATTTTTGTTTATTTCTATCAGTAATCCTCAATATTTCATTCATGCAAAATCATTTGTTTGTAGGTGTTGTCATCAACTGCTTATTCCGTTGACTCCTTCCTGATATAATCATATTCTGGCTTTCCATCAGTATTCAACATTACAGCCTTAAACCCTTGATAGAATTTGCATATTAATACAAAAATAAAATCTTTATATCTTTAAGAAGTATTTTTGAATTGACGTTTGAGGCATATAAAAGTAATAATTAAAAAAGTGAATAAATGTGCCCTTATCCTTGTCTTTTATGTAATTTCAGGAAAGTTAAAAAATGACAATGGCTAAAAAAATCGGGATTATCCTTATTATTGTTGGGGTCTGTTTGCCTACTGCAGCACTGCCTTTTATTACAGAATTTCATCCTCTCCCCGATGTATGTTTAACCTCAAATTTTTTTAAGAATATGGGGAATATGGAAATTGTAATCAGACCTGCACAAACTACAGTTAAAAACAACACCCAGGCGGCAAATTACAAGGCAAATTTAGCAGTACCGTACAGATATGTTTTTGCCTTAGGTGTTGTTTTATTTTGTTTTGGAATAGGGACTTTGGTTTTATCTGGAAGTAACAGGGATAAATCTAAGCATTGAAGTTGCGATAATAAGTGCTTTATTTTTAATCAGTTCTTCTTTAAGTTAACCTTTAAAATCTTTCAGCAATCCATACTAAGAATTGTGAGGCCCAGCCTTCGTAACTCCCCATTGATTTTTTATGGGAACTTTTTGTAACCCCCTCTTGTCTAAAGGACTAAAAAGCCTTTCAGGCTTAATGAAATTAAACAAGGAGGTGTATGATGAGAATCGGTAAGCTGCAGAGAAGAAAATTAGATGGAAAATTGCGAAGCAATTTGGTTTGTATTTCAATGGTGTTAGTGATTATTGCAGTAATTGGCTGTGGTAAGGTAGAGGCAAAAAAACAGGATGTAAATCCCGGCACTATGTCTACAGGCCTGGATGACCAGATCGGGGTTGCACTGACCGTATATAACGTCAATCTTGGACTGGTTAAGGACATCAGAGAGATAAATCTCGGCAAGGGAGTGGGTCACTTAAGGTTTATGGATGTTGCGTCAAAGATAATGCCTGCAAGTGTATACATAAGGTCACTAAAAGACCCTGACAGCCTTGATGTTCTTGAGCAGAACTATGAATATGATTTACTGAACCCGCAGAAACTGCTTGATAAATATGTCGGCAAAAAAGTTAAGCTTTACAGCAAAAACCCATATACAGAGAGAGAGGAGATAGTGGAGGCTACGCTTCTGTCCAATAATGGAGGCCCTATATTCCAAATAGGTGATGAGATTACATTCGGATATCCCGGGAGGGTGATATTTCCCGGTGTTCCCGAAGACCTTATTTCAAAGCCAACACTTGTATGGCTTCTTGAAAACAGCCTTTTTTCAAGACAGCAGGTGGAGGCATCATATTTAACCAATGGTATTAACTGGCTTGCTGATTACGTTGTAACCCTTAATGATAAGGATGACAGGGCAGGACTTTCAGGATGGGTGACTATTGATAATAAGAGCGGCACCACATACAGGAATGCACAACTTAAGCTTGTTGCAGGAGATGTAAACAGGGTCAGGGATGAATATGAATACAAGGATAAAATGGTGTATGCGGCCAGGGCTATGGCAAAAGAAGAGCAGTTTAAAGAAGATGAGTTTTTTGAATACCACATATATGCCCTGCAAAGGCCTTCAACAATCAAAAATAACCAGACAAAACAGGTAAGCCTGGTAACCGCTGATAATATACCGGTCAGGAAAGAGCTTGTTTATTACGGAGCAAAATTTTACTACCGCAGCCAGTATGGTCAAAAGATATCCAATCAGAAGATAGGTGTTTATGTTGAGATATCAAACAGGAAAAAGCACAATTTGGGAATGCCGCTGCCAAAAGGTACTGTCAGGGTTTACAAGCATGACAAAGAGGGCAGCCTGCAGTTTGTTGGGGAGGATTCAATTGACCATACCCCGAAAGACGAGAAGGTAAGGGTTAAGCTGGGGGATTCATTTGACGTTGTGGGAAGCAGAAAGCAGACAAGCTGGAAAAAGATTGCAAGCGACACGTATGAAGCAGGTTTTGAGATATCACTCAGAAACCATAAAAAAGAAAATGTTGTTGTAAGGGTGGTGGAGCCTGTCCCCGGGGACTGGAAGATGCTCAATTCATCCCATTCGTACATAAAATCAGAAGCTTTCACTGCTGAGTTCAATATCCCGGTGCCCAAGGATAAGGAAGTGAAGCTCAGTTACAGAGTGAGGATGAGGTTCTAAGTCTTAAAAAATATACAGGGTTAACAACAGGGACCGGGATAATCCGGCCTCTATTCATTTTTGGGACTGTCCCGGATTTACCCCCATGCTTTCTTGCGAAAGCAAGAATGGGGGTAGAATTGGGACTGTCCCTTTTGTTTTTAGATGAGTCTTTTTAACGTTTTTTCCTGTTGTATCACTGATTGTAATAGATTTTGCAGTATTTCCTCCCGCTGATTCTTTGTATTTAGCTGTTACTTTATCACCGATTTTTACGTCATGTATTGTTGCATTATTCGTACACTGAGTAAATCTGGTTTTTTCCTCTACATTAACCGTCACTTCTTTTGATTTTTTGGTAACTGTTATTTTGCTGTTTATTATGTCAATAGCCGTAACACTGCCTGTAATCTGTCTTGTTTTTGAAGAATCTGCAAGGCCTGTTGGTTCAAGGACAATAACAGAAATCAGAAATATTAAAATAATTATAATTTGTTTCAAGTGAATACCTCCTTACCATTGTTATTAATAAAACGTTAGGGACAGTCCCAATTCTACCCCCATTCTTGCTTTCGCAAGAAAGCATGGGGGTAAATCCGGGACAGTCCCAAGCCTTCAATCAACATCTTCAAGCTTTACCATGGTCCCTGGTTTTGAGCCGTACCTGAAGACCGTAATCCCTTTACAGCCTTTTTCATACGCGAGCATGAAAGCCTTTTCTACATCATTCCTTGTTGCCCGGTGTTTAAGGTTGACTGTTTTGGAAACAGCGTTGTCTGTAAACTCCTGAAAGCCAGACTGAACTTCTATGTGATCTTCAGGAGAAATTTCATGTGCGGTTATAAAAAGTCTTTTTACGTCTTTGGGAATTTCTCTGAATCCCCTCAGGCTTGTTTTTGAGCCTATTTTTTTAATAAGCTCAGTGCTGTAAAACCCTCTTTTTTTTGCAATCTCAATAAAATAAGGGTGTATTTCATAAAGCTCTGTGTCAAGGACATGCCTTTTAAATGCGATGGCAAATAGTGGTTCAATGCCGCTTGAACAGCCTGCAATTATTGAAAGTGTGCCAGTGGGGGCAATGGTTGTCATAGTTGCGTTTCTCAGTCCGCCCCTTGAGGATATTTCAAGGGTGTCATAGATAGAGCCTTTAAAATTCGAGAATACACCCCGCTGCGCTGCAAGCCCTGAAGATGCTTCTCTTGCTTTTTCCCTTATAAAGCTCATTACCTCCCGTGCGAGCTTAAATGCTTTTTTGGAGTTGTATCTGATTCCGAGCTTTATAAGCATATCAGCCCACCCCATGACACCGAGACCTATTTTTCTGTTGCCTTTGTGCATTTTTTCTATTTCAGGGAGAGGGTATTTATTTACATCAATAACATTGTCAAGAAACCTTACTGAAAGAGAAATAAGATATGCCAGCAGGTTCCAGTCAATATCATAGTTAGGAGTCAAGGGGTCTAAAGGTCTAGGGGTTGAAAAACTTCTTTTTCTTTCACTTGAATCCTTGAATCCTTTAGTCCTTGAACCCTTTTTTAAAACTATCTTTGACAGGTTGATTGATCCCAGAACGCATGACTCAAAAGGCAGAAGCGGCTGTTCGCCACAGGGGTTTGTGCTCTCGATTTTTCCCATATGAGGTGTGGGGTTGTCCCTGTTTATCCTGTCAATAAAGACTAAACCCGGGTCTCCGGTTTCCCATGCGCTTTCAACTATCTCATTGAATACTTTACTTGCTTTTACATACCCTGTTTTACGCATGCTCCTTGGATTTAAAAGACTGTATGCAGTATCATTCTTCAGAGCATTCATAAATGTATCTGTTACAGCTACCGAGATATTGAAGTTTAAAAGTTCTTCTTCATTTTGTTTTATCCTTATAAACTCAAGAATATCAGGATGATCTACCCTCAGGATGCCCATATTTGCGCCCCTTCTTGCACCACCCTGTTTTATTACCTCTGTTGCAGTGTTGTATATTTTCATGAATGACACGGGTCCGCTGGCAATACCGCCGGTTGACTTCACAATGTCAGAACGCGGCCTTAAGTGAGAGAAGGAAAAACCTGTGCCGCCGCCGCTTTGAAGTATAAGGGCAGCGTTCTTCAGAGAATCAAAAATGCTTTTCATGGAGTCGTCAACGGGAAGGACAAAACAGGCAGCAAGCTGTCCTATGTCTTTTCCTGCATTTATAAGGGCAGGGGTGTTAGGAAGAAAAAGAAGGTTGGACATGGCTTCGTAAAATTTTGTTTCCCATTCCCCGGTATCTCCTCCATAAAGTGCTTCAGAAGATGCAACTGCATGGGCTACTCTAAGGAACATCTCTTTGGGGGATTCAATGATATCACCTTTTTCATTTTTAAGGAGATACCTGGCTTTTAAGACTTTCAGGGCGTTCCCGGTCAGCTGCATAAGGTGATTATATCAAAATCCGATTATATACTCACTGTTTTAACTAACAGGCCTGACTGAATGTATGTAAGATAAATACGGGATAGTTGCTGATAAGGAAGTTAATTTTATTTAATTATCTCCGTTCCTATACCCCTTTCCGTGAATATCTCCAGAAGTACTGAATGAGGTATCCGACCATCGATAATATGGGTCTTTTTAACGCCTCCCTTTAGAGCATTCTGGCATGCCTGTACTTTTGGCAGCATACCCCCGGAAATTATTTTTTTTGCAATAAGGACGTTTATTCTTTTCTTGTCCAGTGTTGAGATTAATTTCTTGTTTTTATCCTTTATGCCTTCCACATCAGTAAGCAGTACCAATTTTTCTGCTTTTAATGCATGGGCAATCATGCCCGCAACATAATCAGCGTTTATATTCAGTGTTTCATTTTTTTGTCCGTAACTGATTGGTGCAATTACAGGAATAAACCCGTCTTTCTCAACCGAAAGCAGGATTTTGGGGTTAACCTTTTCTATATCTCCAACAAGCCCGAGATCGATTATCTCGGGTGTACCGGTTTCAGCCGAAAATTTCTTTATAACTTTTTTCCTGGCTTTAATAAGGTTGCCGTCCTTTCCGCTTAAGCCGATTGCCCGCCCGCCATGGCTGTTTATAAGGGATACAATCTGCTTATTGATAAGACCTCCAAGAACCATTTCCACTATGTCAATTGTTTCTTTGTCAGTGACGCGATGGCCGTGAATAAATGTAGGTTTTTTCCCCATTTGCTGCAGCATCTTGTTTATCTTGGGCCCGCCGCCATGTACTATTATCGGTTTGATACCAATAAAATTCAGGAGCACTATGTCCTGCGCAAAGGCATCCTTAAGCTTTTCTTCAACCATGGCTGCACCGCCGTATTTAATTACAAATGTCTTGTCATAAAAGTTTCTTATATATGGCAGTGCCTCGATCAGTACGTTTGCTTTGTTAATGACGGTTTTCATATTAATGATTATACTTTATCTTTAAAAATTATTCATAAGACTTTTTAGAGCAATATTTGATGCTAAAATATGTTTAAAGAATCCACTTGAACTGATGATTTTTTTAATTTATTCGTCAAAACGCTGATTAAAAATCAAGCGGAATTATACTATTTTCTTAATAACATTACAATTGTAATGTTATTAAGAAAATAAATTATCTCAATCACTGAAATATTAATGATTTTTTTATTGATTAACATAGCTATTTCTGATACAACAAAGAAAACTCTATAATCACTTGTTAGAGATAAAAAAATACTTATTTTGAAAATGATATAATATAAAAGGCTAAGAAATACAAGAATAAAGGGAGTGAAAAATGGGAAGTGCTTTAACAGCAGTTTTTGAAAAAGTTCAGGAAGGGTATATAGGGTATTTAGAGGAACTGCCTGGTGCAAATACTCAGGGAAAAACATTAGAAGAAACAAGGAAAAATCTCAAAGAAGCTGTAGAATTGGTTCTTGAATCCAACAGGCAGTTGGTAGAAGAAGAAATCAAAAGTAGAGAGTTAATTAAAGAACCTTTCGGAACTGTTTCTACGTGAAACTAAAAGAATTAATACGTCATCTTGAAAATTGTAAATGTGAATTTCTCAGGGAAGGTTCTAAGCATACAGTTTATGTGAATCGTAAAGAGAAAAAAGTATCAACAGTACCTCGCCATCGTGAGATAACGATCATCTATGCCGCAAGATTTGTAAAGATTTAGGGATAAAAAAACCATAACAAATCAATCAAGACGGATAGGCTATCGCCTGCCGCTTTTTTCTAAGTTATAACTAAAAAAAATTCCTCAAATATAAATTTCTCTTGACAAATGTGTATTACAATGTAAACATATTATATGGTACTTTATGAAGATAATATTAAAAAAGTATTAAAAAAAGGAGTATTACCAAAGGAAATATTTAAAAGATTTAATAATGTATTTATATCATTAGATACTACAAATGATTTAGGACTCTTTAGCATTAAGAAATTGAAGTCTTCGGAAAAGAGAACATATTACAGATTACGGAAAGGAAAATACAGAGCAATATTTTATATAGAAGCAAATAATTATTATGTGATCTCGATAGCAAAAAGAGAGGAGGTGTATAAACAGTGGGAATAATATCTGTCAGATTAAACAAAGATGAAGAAAAAATATTAAAAAATTTATCTGATCATTTTCATGAAGATAAATCCACCTTAATTAAGAAGTCACTATTAGAATTGTATGAAAATGTTATGGATTTAAATGAGGTAAAAAAGTTTGAGGCAAAAGAGAAAAAAGGTAAAGTATCTTTTGTGACAGCTGAAAATATTTTGAAATATTAAAATAATGAAGTTATAACCAGCTACTGCAGTGAATGCGAGATAGCAGGGACATTTTTTGCATTTATTAGTTTTTTATTTGCAAATCA
>Ga0255052_10001082_pt1 | contig 20884 bp, 16 predicted proteins | sample JV7_2_21_MG_FD_188632 | JGI IMG/M metagenome (GOLD analysis project Ga0255052, IMG submission 188632) | Seawater microbial communities from Jervis Inlet, British Columbia, Canada - JV7_2_21 | ecosystem: Environmental > Aquatic > Marine > Inlet | place: Canada: British Columbia | collected... | reverse complement strand
TGCTGTTAAAGTAGGTGTAGGCCCCGGTTCTATATGTACAACAAGAATTATAGCAGGCGCCGGAGTTCCGCAGATTACGGCAATAAAGGAATGTTCAGAGGTTGCTGATTCTTTGGGAATACCTGTAATTGCGGACGGTGGCATAAAGTACTCCGGAGATATAACCAAGGCAATTGCTGCAGGAGCGAGTTCTGTAATGATAGGGGGCATTTTTGCAGGAACTGACGAGAGCCCGGGAGAGCTTATGCTTTACCAGGGAAGGACATACAAGGTTTATAGAGGCATGGGTTCGATCGGCGCCATGGAAGCAGGCAGTAAAGACAGATATGCGCAGGAAGGTATCGAGGCCAGAAAACTTGTACCTGAAGGTGTCGAAGGACGGGTGCCGCACAAAGGCCCATTATCTGCCAGCATACATCAGCTTGTTGGAGGACTAAAGTCAGGAATGGGATATTGCGGATGTAAAGATATTGAAGAGCTGAAGCAAAAGGCACAATTTATAAGAATTACTCCTGCTGGATTGAGGGAAAGTCATGTACATGATGTAACGGTGACAAGAGAGTCTCCGAATTACAGTATGGATTAATTAAATTAAAAGGCGCAAAGGCACAAAAAAAAAGAACAAAAGCTTTTCTTGTATTTCTGTTAACCTTTGTGCCTTTGTATCTTTGTCACTTTGTACCTTAATAATTAACATATGGACTTTAAAGAAAAAATCCTGGTTCTTGATTTCGGTTCCCAGTATACCCAGCTTATTGCGAGGAGGGTAAGGGAAAACAAGGTGTATTCCGAGATTTTCCCTTATAATGCATCCCTCGCCAAGATAAAAGAATTTGCTCCGAAAGGGATCATACTTTCGGGCGGCCCTTCAAGAGTTAGTGTCAAAGGTGCTCCATTTCCGGACAGGGACATATTTAAGCTTGGCATTCCGGTTCTTGGAATATGTTATGGCATGCAGTTAATGGCGCAGTGTCTTGGTGGCAGAGTGGGAAGGTCAGTCAAAAGGGAATTCGGACGTGCGGAGTTGATAATCGATGATCATACCGATCTTTTTAAAGGCATAGGCAAAAAAAGAAGTAGGGGCGTACAATACGCCCCTACAGTCGTCTGGATGAGCCACGGTGACAAGATCCAGAAATATCCCAAAGGATTTAAGTCGATTGCGCATACAGAGAACTCTCCAATAGCTGCTATGGCCGATAAGAGCAGGGGATTTTATGCTCTGCAGTTTCATCCTGAGGTGGTTCATACAGAACACGGCAAGAAAATCCTGAAAAATTTTATATTCAGTATTTCCAAATGCAAACCTACATGGACTATGAAATCCTTTATCGAGACAACAAGGCAAGAAATTAAGGATAAAGTAGGCAAGGACAAGGTTGTCTGTGCGATAAGCGGTGGAGTTGATTCTGCTGTTGTTGCAGTGCTGATGCACAAGGCAATAAAGAAACAGCTCACATGTATATTTGTTAACAACGGAGTATTGAGAAAAGGAGAAGCTGAAAAAGTTGAAAGCACTTTAAAACGGCATTTTCATATGAGCATTATCTGTGTAGATGCGTCAAAAAGGTTCTTAACAAAACTGAAAGGTGTTACGGATCCTGAAAGGAAGAGAAAGATAATCGGCAACGAATTTATCAGGGTGTTTGAAGAAGAGGCAAAGAAAATAAAAGGAGCCAAATATCTGGCACAGGGCACATTATATCCTGATGTTATCGAAAGCATTTCTTTTAAGGGACCGTCAGCTATGATAAAGAGTCACCATAACGTTGGCGGACTTTTGAAGAATATGAAGCTTAAGCTTATCGAGCCGCTGAGGGAGCTGTTTAAAGATGAAGTAAGAGTGCTTGGTAGAGAGATGAAAATGCCTGAGGAGGTAATAGCCCGTCACCCGTTTCCTGGTCCCGGGCTTGCCATAAGGATTATTGATGATGTGACACCCAAGCGGGCCGAAATTCTTCGGAAAGCGGATGCTATAGTCCTTGAAGAGATAAAAAAGTCAGGGCTGTATAATGAGATATGGCAGGCGTTTGCTGTGTTGTTACCGATTAAGACTGTTGGCGTAATGGGTGATGAGAGGACATATGAAAATGTCATAGCTGTAAGGGCAGTAAGTAGTGTTGACGGGATGACTGCTGACTGGGCAAGGATACCTTATGATGTCCTCGGAATTATTTCTAACAGGATAATAAATGAAGTAAAGGGTGTTAACCGGGTAGTTTATGATATAAGCTCAAAACCTCCGAGTACTATTGAATGGGAATAAGCACCCCTGCGAGGTGTGAAGAGATTTAGAAACGATTTCATAAAAACTTCACAATTATTGTTTATTAAAGTATTGAGGATGAATTCCTTGCATAGTCAGTTGGTAAGTGGTATATATGGATTAGGATCAAAATGGATGAATTTTATCGAGCACATGTTAAGATAATCTCAAAGCAAAGGAGGAGATTATGAAGAAAATTATTTCATTAATAGCAGTTATGGCATTGCTGGTTTTGACTCTGGGCTGTACTCAGTATCATGCAAAAGGAGCGGGCGTCGGTGGTGCTGTCGGAGGTGTTGCAGGTGCTATGCTTGATAAGGACAATGCCTGGCGTGGAGGAGTTATTGGGGCGGTCCTCGGTGCTATCGCTGGTGCAACGCTTACGGATATCTCGATGCAAGCCTCAAAGGATGCTATAAGGGAAAACAGGCCAGTTGAATACAGAACTTCAGACGGCAGGGGCGTATACAGGGCTGATCCAGTCGATTATAATGCCCGGACAAATTGCCACAAGGTTCAGGAGAGAGTCTGGGAGGACGAACAGCTTATAAAAAATGAGATAAAGGAAATTTGCGAAGGGGAAAAAACAGAGCAGAGATATTAACTACACTGTAATATAGATCAATCAGGGGCACATCCTATTAAAGGATATGCCCCCTTTTTTTTTCATTGTGATAATATTACTATCTCTGTAAATGGAAATGGTAGACTATTTTACTGTTATGCGATCATGGAAGAACGGATTCAAAAAATATTATCACAATGCGGTATCTCCTCAAGAAGAAAGGCCGAAGAAATGATTTTTGAAGGACTTGTTACTGTCAATGGTGCCGTTGCAGTAATAGGAATGAAGGCAGACCTTGAAAAGGATCATATCAAGGTCAAGGGCAAACTGCTAAACCGCATTGAATCAAAGGCTTACCTCTTATTCAACAAGCCTGTAAAGTGTTTAACCGCCATGTATGACTCTGAAAGAAGGACTACTGTGAAGGATTTTTTAAAGCGGGTAAAAGTAAATGTTTTCCCTGTAGGGAGACTTGACTACAATTCAGAGGGGCTGCTTATTCTGACGAATGATGGTGAACTGGCAAACAGGATATTACAACCTAAGAATAAAATTCCAAAGACATATCTTGTTAAAATTGATGGTTGCCTTGATGATCGTGACAAACAGAAACTTGAGCGAGGAGTCAGGCTTGAAGATGGCTTGACCGCTCCTGCTAAGGTTAAACATGTAAGAAATACAAAGGCAAATTCCTGGATAGAGGTGACCATATTTGAAGGCAAAAAAAGGCAGATCAGGAGAATGCTTAACAAGGTCAGGCATCCTGTTTCGAAGTTGATAAGGACAAGGATTAATGGATTATCACTGGGTAATCTGAAGCCCGGATCAATTCGTTACCTTACTCAAAAAGAGGTGGAAAAGCTCAGGAAAGAAGTTTTTGATTGACAGGCATGCAATTCAATCAAAATCAATAACAAAAACAAAGGCAATCTGAATTATGAGAACACATTCATGCGGTAAAGTAACCGAAAATGATATTGGGTCAAAAATAAAAATCGTCGGGTGGACAAATAAATGGCGCGACCATGGCGGTGTTGTGTTTATTGACCTGAGAGACAGGAGCGGGGTTGTGCAGGTTGTTTTCAGTCCTGAAGTTGACGTAGAAATTCATAAGGCGGCTCATAAAATACGTAGTGAATTTGTGCTGCAGGTTGAGGGAGAAGTCAGAAACAGACCTGATGGTACTAAAAATGAGTCTATCCCTACCGGACAGGTTGAAGTGGTTGTCAGTGCATTTAAGATCCTGAATGAATGCAAGCCACTGCCCTTTATGATTGATGATGATACAGACGCTTCGGAGTCATTAAGGTACAGGTACAGATATCTGGACATTAGAAGGCCGATAATTCAGAAAAATTTAATTATCAGACATAAGGCTGTCAAGGCTTTTCGTGATTACCTTGATTCACAGGAATTTATAGATATAGAAACCCCCATGCTTACAAAGAGTACTCCTGAAGGGGCAAGAGACTATCTTGTGCCTAGCAGGACCAATCCCGGTCAATTCTTTGCGCTTCCCCAGTCACCGCAGATCTTTAAACAGATATTGATGGTCTCAGGACTGGAGAGGTATTACCAGATAGTAAGATGTTTCAGGGATGAAGACCTTCGCGCTGACCGCCAGCCAGAATTCACGCAGGTTGATATAGAGATGTCTTTTGTTGAAAAAGAGGATGTAATCGAAATTGTTGAGGAAATGATAGGGAAGGTCTTTAAAGAGACCATAGATGTTGAGCTTACAGAGCCTTTCCAGAGGCTGACATATAATGATGCCATGGACAGGTTTGGAAGCGACAAACCTGACCTGAGATTCAGCCTTGAGCTGAAAGATGTTAGTGATATAGTAAAGGACTCCACATTTAAGGTGTTCCTTGACACCCTGTCAAAAGGCGGCATGGTTAAAGGTATAAATGCTAAAGGGCTTGCAGGCTATTCCAGAAAGGAACTGGATGATCTTACCAAAGAAGTGCAGGGTTACGGTGCAAAGGGCCTTGCCTGGATAAAGGTTAAAGATAAGATCGAATCACCAATCGCCAAGTTCTTCTCAGAAGATGCATTAACGGCTCTTACTGACAGGCTTGACGCAAAGAATGGAGATTTGATGCTGTTTGTTGCTGACAGAAAAGACATTGTCAATGATTGCCTTGCAAGACTCAGGAATGAACTTGCCAAAAGGCTGGATTTAATTAAAGACGGTGTTTACAAGTTTGTATGGATAACAGACTTCCCACTCTTTGAATATAATGAAGATGATAAAAGATATGAGGCGATGCACCATCCGTTTACATCACCAGCGGAAGAAGACATGGACACGTTTTTTTCTGTTAATACTTCTCAACTTTCTGACTTCCAAACTTCCAAACTTTCCTCATTACGGGCTCAGGCGTATGACATCGTATTGAACGGCTTTGAGATCGGCGGTGGAAGTATACGTATTCATAAAAAAGACGTTCAGGACCGGATGTTTCAACTTCTGAATATCTCTCAAGACGAAGCTTGCGAAAAATTCGGATTCCTTCTTGAAGCACTGGAATATGGTGCTCCTCCGCATGGAGGTATAGCCCTTGGTCTGGATCGTTTTGTGATGATACTGGCCGGAGCATCATCAATTAGAGATGTCATAGCATTTCCAAAAACCCAGAAAGCTATCTGTCCCCTTAGCAATGCCCCTTCCAATGTTGATGAAAAGCAGCTTAAGGATCTGAGTATTAAGTTGGATATCGTTGAGTAGACTCTCACACCTGCGCAGGATGTAACACCCCGTAAGTGTATCTTTTTTTTACACTGTGTCATGACACATGTTTGTGACAATCAAACCTGTGTAATGTTCCAGTAATCTCTTTCTTCCTTTCATTTCCTTTCCTCGTTAATCTTACGGCAACCTTCTGTTTTATAAGTCAATCATTCGAAATAAAAACAAAAAAAATTTAATGGCATATTTATTGCCTTAACAATAGTAATTATGAATATTTCGATATCGACGAATGCGTTACAAAGAAAGACTCCAAGGAAACTATGTCCTTTTCTTAACAACCCGTTTGACGATTGTTATTGCAGCAAACTGAGCAGCCAGGATATAGAGCGGGCGGTTTATTTATGCAGTGTCAATTTTAAAGTATGCGACATTTTTAAAGTCAAGCATGTCGAATAAACAAGGTGTTTCGAAGATGAGAAGCGTTTTACTTGTAATTATATTATCAATATTTTTGTTTCATGTTTCATCATCATATGCGGGTTCGCGGGGAAACAGCGAATCCTGGGACTTAACATATGACCCAGCCTCATCTTTTTGGACACATGAACAGATGTTTTCTTCAGCCAGAACAGCTGCATCCCATTTTTTTCATGAATTTAAAGATAATGAGGGATTTCGAGATTTGATAAATAATCATACGAAAGACAAAGGCAGAAGACCGGAATCATTAGATATCGTGGAATCACGAATATGGAAGAAGTTCAAAAAAAGAAGCAATCACGATAGGGACAATTTTACTTTCAAGAAAAACAAACATTATTATGATGATGATAGTGATGACAGCGATGATAGTGACAGCTTTTTTGATAGTGATGACAGCGATAGCGACTTTAAGGGCCAATCTCCTCCGATTGCCCCGGAACCGGCAAGCGCTCTTTTGTTTCTCTCAGGAGCACCGGTTTTTATTTATAGGCGTTATGTTAAAAAAATAAAGAAAACGGACATCACCTGAAATACCGCTGTTTTTTAACCAGTCTCCTCAGTATTAAACATTTCTTTGCATCCCCTTACAATTCCAGGATTTCATAATTGATGTATGAAAAACCATGCATATTCATTATGTATGCTCATAAACTGAAACCTGCCTAAATCAACTTTATCCTTATTAATCAAAGCGATAACAGCAAAACGAGAGCCTTGGTATTAGATTTGCTTTTTGCAAGCAGAAAAATAATATACAGTTATGCGTAAACGGATTTAAATGTTAAGGAAAAATCGAAAATTATTATTGTTTTTATCTGTACTGTTTGTACTGATATCCTTTCTGTTCAGCCTTTCAGGTAATGCAGGAATCAGGGAAAAGAGGGTGTTGATGAGGTCTTCTTTTGGCGATTTCACAAAAGCTGATAGAATCAGGAAACAAGGCAAAGCTGTATTAGAAATATGGCCATCATATGTTCAATACTGTAATAGATTACCAATTCCATTAAAAAAGGTGGCCTGTCTTGGAGTGGAAACGCTGCCAATTGAATTTGACGAAATGTGGGTATCCCAAACAAACAATGGCACGATTTCTAAACTCTATTGGAGAGGCAATGTAGTTCAAGCTTTTACATCAGAATACTTTTATGCTCGCAATCCATATACAGGCAAGAAACTATCAAGACCGAGGCTCATGTTGATAAGTATTTATGATAGAGAAGGAATCATAAGCAGGCTCTAGTAATGACAATTCAACAAATGATATAAGTTCCTGGGATAAAAAATAAGGATTATTGGCTGTAACTGTCTGAATTGTAAGACAATTACTGAAAATCAAATTTTAAATAAGTAAAAATTATAAATTAATTTAAATTTTTAAATTGACTCATTCTGATTTCTTTCATATTATATCTATCTCATAGTCTTTCTTCTAATTTAATTAATATTTTTTTTATAGACTAACTTAATAACTACCTCTTATTTCTGCATTCTTGCTGTAGTTCTGTCATTAATAGACAGGGAGAAGTAGATTTATATAATGAAAAGGAGACTTGTATGAGACTGGTTTTGTTAGGTGCACCTGGAGCAGGAAAAGGAACACAGGCAAAGAAACTTATAGAGAAATACAGCATCCCTCAAATATCCACAGGGGACATACTCAGAAAGGCAGTGGCAGACGGCACTCCCCTTGGAAAAGAAGCTAAATCCTATATGGACTCAGGCGGACTCGTCCCTGATTCTGTTGTAATAGGTCTTGTTAAAAAGAGACTTGCTCAGGATGACTGTAAAAAAGGTTATATTCTCGATGGTTTTCCGAGAACGACCCCGCAGGCCGAAGCACTTGATGCTGAGTTGACTGCAATGGGTACTCCATTGACAGACGCACTTAGTGTGGATGTTCCAATGAATGATCTTATGAAAAGGCTGACCGGCAGAAGAACATGCAAGAGCTGCCAGCAGATGTACAATCTTCATTTTTCCGCACCTCAGAAAGAAGGTGTTTGTGACAAATGCAGCGGTGAGCTTATGCAGAGGGATGATGATAAGGAAGATACAATTAAGAACAGGCTTGAAGTTTATGAGAAATCAACCGCACCCCTTATCGACTATTACAGTGGAAAAGGGATCCTGAAGTCAGTTGAAGGCACAGGAAGCATAGATGATATTTTTAATAAAGTTTGCTCGATGTTAGGTTAATAAAATCTAGTACATTGGTACATACCAATCAAGGGAGGAACAAATGGCATTAATTAAACCACACGGTTCAGACGAACTGAATCCACTATTTGTATATGACACTGCTGCAAATGAAGCCTTGCAGAAAGAAGCTAAAGGTCTGACTTCTATTGTTGTGAGTTCGGCTACTGCAGCTAATGCAGTTATGATGGGTGCTGGTTACTTCAACCCGTTAACAGGCTACATGAATAAAGCAGATGCTATGTCTGTTGCTACAGATATGAAGACCAGTTCAGGTCTGTTCTGGCCTACTCCAGTTTTAAACCTGGTTAAAGATGCAGGCGCAATCAAAGCCGGCTACCGCATTGCACTCAAAGATCCCAACGTTGCAGGCAATCCAATACTTGCAGTTATGGATGTAGAAGCGGTTGAAGAATTTAGCGATGCAGATATGGCGCTGATGTCTGAAAAAGTTTATGCGCCAAGCCCCGATGAAGCTCACCCTGGCGTTGAAGCATTCAATGCTCAAGGTAAAGTTTGTCTTTCCGGTCCAATCAAAGTATTAAACTTCTCTTACTTCCTGGATGAATTCCCGGACACTTTCCGTACAGCTGTTGAAATTCGTAACGAAATCGCTGAGCACGGCTGGAAGAAGATTGTTGCTTTCCAGACGCATAATCCTATGCACCTGGCTCACGAAGAACTTTGCCACATGGCAATGGATCGTTTAGGCTGTGATGGTCTGGTTATTCATATGTTGCTTGGTAAATTGAAGCCTGGCGATATCCCTGCACCTGTTCGTGATGCTGCGATCCGTAAAATGGTTGATCTGTACTTCAAACCAAACAGTGCCATGATTACCGGTTACGGTTTTGATATGCTTTATGCCGGTCCACGCGAAGGTGTACTGCACGCTATATTCCGTCAAAACATGGGCGCAACTCATTTCATCGTTGGTCGTGACCATGCAGGTGTTGGTGATCACTACGGTGCATTTGATGCTCAAACTATCTTTGATAATGAAGTTCCTGCCGGTGCACTTAAAATTGAAATCTTCAAAGCTGACCACACTGCATACTCGAAAAAACTGAACAAGGTTATGATGATGTGTGAAGCTCCTGATCATAAAAAGGAAGACTTTGTTCTGCTTTCAGGTACAAAGGTGCGTGAAATGTTAGGTAAGGGTATTGCACCACCTAAAGAATTCTCACGTCCTGAAGTGGCTGATATTCTGATTAGTTATTATCAGGGTCTTCAAAAGAGTTCTGAAAAGAGTCTTTAAAAATAAATGTATGTCTTATTAAAGGCAATTAACAAAGGCTTATTTTAAGTCTAATAAATCCGAAGATATTTTGGAAAGGAGGAAGTAAAATGCCAAGTTTTGTAATCGCGGAAAAATGTGACGGTTGTAAGGCTCAGGACAAGACTGCATGTCAGTATATCTGTCCTAATGACCTCATGGCTCTAAACAGAGACCTCATGAAGGCTTACAACCAGGAGCCCGAGCAGTGCTGGGAGTGTTACAACTGTGTAAAGATCTGCCCGACGCAGGCGATCGAGGTCAGGGGCTATGCAGATTTTGTTCCACTCGGTGCAGCCGTAATCCCTTTAAGGGGTACAGATTCAATTATGTGGACGGTCAAGTTTAGAAATGGTGTACTCAAGAGATTTAAGTTCCCTATCAGGACAACAGCTGAAGATTCAATAGATTGCTATACCGGCAAACCGGAAGCAGACATGTCAAAGATAAAAGAGCCTGGGTTCTTTAATTACGAAGCCAGAAAAGAATAAAAAAAGGAGGTTAGACGATGGAAAAGGAAACTTGTAATTTTTCGTATTGTGCAAAGCCAGAAATTGTTGAAGTTGACACTGACCTGCTTCTTATTGGCGGTGGCATGGCATGCTGCGGCGCAGCGTATGAAGCAACCAGGTGGGCAAAACAAAACAATTTAAAAGTTACAATGGTTGATAAAGCTGCAACAGACAGAAGCGGCGCAGTTGCTCAGGGGCTGTCAGCGATCAATACATACATTGGTGAAAACAAAGTTGAAGATTACGTAAGGTATGTAAGAGCAGACCTTATGGGTATCACAAGGGATGACCTTGTTTACGACCTCGGCAGACACGTTGATGACAGCGTGCATATGTTCGAGGAGTGGGGACTTCCTATCTGGAAAAAGGGAGACGACGGATTCTCCCTTGACGGCCATCAGGCAAGTGCAGCAGGAAAGAAATCATTAAGAGAAGGCGGTACACCATGCAGAACAGGTAAATGGCAGATCATGATCAATGGTGAATCTTACAAGGCGATTGTTGCAGAAGCTGCAAAGAAGGCCCTTGAGGAAAACAGGACAGCCACTGGCGTTGACCAGAACCACTTTGAGAGGGTATTTATCGTAAGACTTTTCAAAGATACCAATGATCCTAACAGGGTTGCAGCAGCAGTTGGTTTCAGCGTGAGAGAAAACAAAATGTATATCTTCAGGGCCAAGGCAATGATAAATGCCGCTGGCGGTGCAGTTAACTGCTTCAGGCCAAGGTCTACAAAAGAAGGCCAGGGCAGGGCGTGGTATCCTGTTTGGAACGCAGGTTCAGGGTATGCCCTTGGCATGCAGGCCGGCGCAGAACTGACCCTGATGGAAAACAGGTTCGTCCCGGCCCGTTTTAAAGACGGATATGGTCCGGTTGGCGCATGGTTCCTTTTCTTCAAGGCAAAAGCCACAAACAGTCAAGGTGAAGATTACTGCGCAAATGAGGAATACCTCGCTGACGCCAGAAAGAAATATGGCAAGTATGTTGACAAGATGGGGACTGCGATCAGAAACCACCTGATGATGCAGGACATGAAGGCAGGCAAAGGCCCGATCATCATGAGGACCGATCAGGCGATGGATGTCATTAACAAGTCATTTGCCGAAAAGCTTGGTGAGAAGGAAGCCAAAAAGAAGGTTAAACACTTAGAGGCAGAGGCATGGGAGGACTTCCTTGATATGAGTATCGGGCAGGCAGGCCTCTGGGCAGCAAAGGATATTGACCCTGCTCAATCCCCTTCTGAGATTATGCCGACAGAGCCATACATCCTTGGATCACACGCAGGCTGTGCAGGATTCTGGTGCAGCGGACCCGGCGATATCCCGGGCACACCTGAAGACTGGCATTGGGGTTACAACAGGATGTCTACAGTACCGGGCCTTTTCATGGTCGGCGACATTTGTGGTGCATCTGGACACAAGTTCTCCTCAGGTTCTCATGCCGAGGGCAGAATGGCTGCAAAGGCCTCGATAGCCTTTATCCTTGATCATCCGGATTACACTCCTGCTTCGAGAAAGACCGCTGATGAAATGGCAGCTGAGCTTTATCTGCCGTATGAAGTATATGAGCAGCACAAAACATACTCAACAGATCCTGAGTTAAATCCTTTCTACATTAAACCGGACATGCTCCAGGCAAGACTACAGAAGATTGCTGATGAGTACTTCGGCGGTATCTCAACATGGTACATGACATCAAAGACCATGCTTGATGAAGGATTAAAACAGCTCGGAGTGCTGAAAGAGGATGCTGGTAAGCTGGGAGCAGCCGACCTGCACGAGCTGATGAGATGCTGGGAAAATTATCACAGAATTCTTTCCCTTGAGGCACATGCACGGCATATGCTCTACAGAGAAGAATCCAGATACCCCGGCTACTACTACAGAGGCGACCACGACTTCATTGATGATGAAAACTGGAAAGTATTCACATGCTCCAAGTACGACATGGAAACAGGCGAGTTCACAATGTCCAAGAGGGATCACGTAAACGTTTTCCCTGACTGAGCCAAATCAAAATATTCTCCGGGTGCCGCTGTTGGCACCCGGAGAGTTATTTAAGTTATTAAGTCATTAAAATTTCTAATGATTTCCCGTACAGAAACTGTTGTCAAAATTCAGATATTTGTAGTAAGGTAGTACGCTCGTTCAGATTTGATAACTTAAGTAACTCTATTGAAATGGAGGCATAGAATGTCAGAACACGAAACTAATGTACTAATAATAGGCGGTGGCATTAGCGGTCTTACCACTGCAGTAGAGACAGCAGAGGCTGGATATTCTGCTACGATATTGGAGAATACGCCTTACCTCGGAGGCAGGGTTAGCAGAATGAATAAGTATTTTCCAAAGCTCTGCCCTCCAGCGTGTGGACTTGAAATTAATTACCGAAGGATCAAGTTCAACCCTGATGTTTCTTTTTATACCCTTGCCAATGTGGAAAACATTTCGGGTCAGCCCGGCAGTTACGAGGTGACCGTGAAATTAGCCCCACGGTATATAAATGACAAATGTACTGCATGCAATGCATGTACTGAGGCATGTCCGGTTGAAGTTCCCAATGATTTTAATGCAGGTCTTGACAAGAGAAAGGCTGCCTATATTCCTAACGGGCAGTCATTCCCGGTCCAATATGTAATAGATGAAGCAGCCTGTAAAAAAGGGGATTGCAAAAAGTGTGAAGAGGCATGCAAGTATGATGCAATTGACCTGAAAATGCAGCCTGAAACATTAAAGATAAAAGCCGGCTCAATCGTACTTGCAACCGGCTGGAAACCGTATGATGCCAAAAAAATAGATAATCTGGGATTCGGAACAGACCCGAATATTATTACAAATGTAATTATGGAAAGGCTGGCATCAGGGAATGGTCCGACACAGGGCAAAATAACAAGGCCGTCTGACGGCAAAGAGGCAAAGAGGGTTGCCTTTGTGCAGTGTGCGGGATCGCGTGATGAAAACCATCTGGCCTTTTGTTCTGCTGTTTGCTGTCTGGCATCACTTAAACAGGCAACCTATGTAAGGGAACAGTATCCTGATTCTGAAGTGTATATCTTTTATATAGATATCAGAACCCCGGGGACTTCATATGAAAGGTTTTTAAATACGGTCCAGGAAGATGAAAAGGTCAAACTTATAAAAGGCAAAGTTGCAAAGGTATATGAGGATGCTTCATCCGGGGATATTATTGTTGAAGCTGAAGATATCCTGGCTGGCAGCAAGATCAAAGTACCTGTTGATCTGTGTGTGCTTGCAACAGGCATGCAACCAATGATATCAGATTTGAAGCTGCCGTCTGACATTAAAATTAATGAAAACGGTTTTGCAGTAATTGGTAAAGACCAGAAAGGCATTTATGCTGTTGGCTGTGCCAAAGACCCCGTTGATGTAGCAAAATCAGTTCAGGGAGCAACTGGGGCTGCGCTTAAAGCTATTCAGACAGTAGGAGGGAAATCCTGATGGAAAAGAAAGTTGGAGTTTACATTTGTAAAGGCTGTGGAATAGCGGATACAGTTGAAATAGAAAAACTTGAAGAAGTAGCAACAAAAGAAATGAAGGCATCTGTATGCAAAACCCATGATGCATTTTGCGGTTCTGAAGGACTGAATGTCATTAAAGGTGACATTAGCGGTGAGGGCATTAACACCGTGGTTGTTGCTGCATGTTCACCACGCGTCAAGTACAGGGAATTTAACTTTCCCGGAAATGTCGTTGAAAGGGCGAACATCAGAGAATTTGTTGCGTGGACACAGGAGCCAAAGACAGAAGAGACACAGGCATTGGCTGAAGACTATATCAGGATTGGTGTTACTAAAGCCATCAATACGAATCTTCCTGAACCGTTCTTGCTTGATGAGCTTGATAAATCCGTACTTGTAGTTGGCGGGGGAATATCAGGTATGACATCCGCCCTTGGTGTAGCTGACGCTGGTTATAATGTCCACCTTGTTGAGAAGCAGGGCGAACTGGGCGGCTGGGCCAGGAAGATGCACAAACAGCTTCCTCAAAGCTATCCATTCGAATCGCTTGAGACAAATACAATAAATGATACTATCAACAAGGTATCATCCCATTCAAAAATCAAGGTTTATACTTCCTCAGAGATAGAAAAAATAGCTGGCGTACCCGGCATGTATGATGTATCTATTAAGACTAACGGTAGTTCAGATCAGGTTAAGGCAGGCTCGGTAATCCTGGCAGCAGGCTGGAAACAATATGATCCGAACAAACTTGATCATCTCGGATATGGCAAGCCAAATGTGATTACCAATGTTCAGATGGAGGAAATAGCTTCAAGCGGAAATATAACCCGGCCATCTGATAATAAGGAAGCCAAAAGAGTTGCGTTTATACAGTGCGCTGGTTCAAGAGACTCAAACCACCTGCCGTACTGTTCATCTTACTGCTGTCTGACATCTTTGAAGCAGGCGGCATACATAAGAGAAAAGAATCCGGATGCATTGGCATACATAATTTATAAGGATATGCGTACTCCGGGCCAATATGAACTGTTCTATAAAAAGATGCAGGATGATCCCGGTGTGATGCTTACAAAAGGCGAGATTGTATCGGTTGACGAAGGATCAAACGGTAACCTTGAGATTACCATCAAAGATTCTTTGCTTGGCGAGAACATTAAGCTGGAAGCTGATATGGTAGTTCTTGCTACCGGCATGGTTCCTAATACAAAAATAGAGCCTGAGTTACTGGTAGAATGGAAAAAGAAATTTGATGAAGAGCTGACTGCTTCTGGTGGTAAGCCTGATCCGAAGGCACCGCTGGAGCCGCACAAGGTTCCTAACATACTTAATCTTGAATACAAGCAGGGCCCTGAAATCCCTGGAATTGATGAAGCATATGGATTTGCTGATTCAAACTACATCTGTTTTCAATATGAAACACAGAGGACCGGTATATACACAGCTGGTAGTATCAGGCAGCCGATGTATATGCTCGGGAGTATCGAAGATGCAATGGGCGCCGGTCTGAAGGCGATACAGTGTATAGAATCTACGGCAACAGGACGTTCTGTTCATCCCAGAGGATGGGACCAGACTTATCCAGAGGTTAATTTACAGAAATGTACATCATGCAAGAGATGTACAGAAGAATGTCCGTTTAGTGCTATTGAAGAGGATGAAAAGGGTACGCCTTTTCATAAGATGTCGCGCTGCCGCAGGTGTGGTACCTGTCTGGGATCGTGTCCTGAAAGAGTTGTTAATTTTAAAGATTTCAGCATACATATGATTTCATCGATGTTTAAATCAATGGATGTGCCGGATGAAGGTCTGAGACTTATAGGACTTGTTTGTGAAAATGATGCCTATCCTGCGCTGGATGCAGCCGCAATGAACCGTTCTAAATTCCCTCCTTCGATCAGGTTCATACCTGTCAGGTGTCTTGGCAACCTTAATCTTGCATGGATTGCTGATGCACTTTCAAGAGGGATTGACGGCATGATCCTGCTTGGCTGCAAGTTTGGAGAGAACTACCAGTGCCACTTTGTCAAAGGTAGTGCGCTGGCGGACGAAAGGCTTGGAAAACTTCAGGAGACACTTAGCAGACTGATGCTTGAACCTGAGAGGGTAAAACTGGTTCAGCTTTCGATTCAGGAATATGACAAGCTTCCGCAGATTCTGAGTGATTATGCGGAAGAGTTAGACGAAATGGAGCCTAATCCGTTTAAAGAATTTTAAAGACAGTAATAAGTAACAAGTAACGAGTAACTTTTGGAACTTGTCACTCGTTACTCGTCACACGTTACTATTTAAATTGGAGGTTTTAGATGGCTGATGCAACAGTAGTAAAACCTGATTTAGATTTTGTAAAAGCTGTTATTGCAGCCGGGGGCGAGTCACTGAAAAAGTGTTATCAGTGCGCAACATGTTCGGTTGTCTGCAATGTAACGCCTGATGAAACCCCTTTTCCAAGAAAAGAAATGATTTGGGCCCAGTGGGGGCTGAAAGAAAAATTTATCGGCAATCCTGATGTCTGGCTTTGCCATCAGTGTAATGACTGCACGGCGTACTGTCCGAGAGGGGCAAAGCCCGGAGAGGTCCTGGGTGCAATCAGGAAGCAGACAATACAGCAATACTCAGCTCCGGGTTTTATGGTGGATCTTGTCAATAAAAAGAGTTTTATGTTTTTCCTGTTCCTGATACCGGCTATAATTCTTGGCCTTATCATTTCAGCCACAGGTAGCTGGTCTCCAGCGCTGGATCCTGAAAAAGGTATCGTGTTCTCAAATTTCATGAATATTCTTCCGATTCAGATTGTATTTACACCGGCACTTTTATTTGGTGTTGCCATCGGAGCTCTGGGGCTTAAGAAGTTCTGGGCTGACATGAAGACAGCCAATGGTGTTGCATCAGGGGACTTAAAAGGAAGTGTAATAGACACAGTTAAAGATGTAATGACTCACGACAGATTTAAAAAGTGTGATGTCAGCGGAGACAGATTCTTATCTCATTTTCTGGTTATGTACAGTTTTATTTCCCTTGGCATTGCTACGGGCCTTGGGGTTGTTTATATCGACTTTCTTGGCTTAGATTCACCTTTCAGCTTCGGATATGGAACCCCTATTAAAATATTCGGAAATTTAGGAGCTATTGCTCTAATTGCCGGCATTATCCTGATGATTAACAACAGGTTTAAGAATGCTGAAAAAGTTGGACTTGGCAGCTATTATGACTGGCTTTTAATAGGAACAATCGGCGCAGTAGGAATTTCCGGATTTCTGGCGCAGCTTTTAAGAATATCCGGTGTTGGATCACTTGCCTATATGACATATTTTGTTCATCTTGTAGCTGTATTTGCTCTTTTTGTATATCTTCCATATTCGAAACTTGCTCACATATTTTACAGAGGTGCAGCCCTGGCTTTCCTGAAATATTCAGGAAGGGAATCAAAATCACAGGAACAATCGAGTATAACTCAGTCTGGAACTGAAGCAAAACAGGAATCAGGTCAGGAATAATATCAATTGTATTCTTTAAACTTCAAACAAATTAAAGGGGGTAAAGTGTAATGAGTGGTACAATTTTATTTGCACTAATATGCGGCGCAGCAGGCGTTATATACGCACTTATAACCGCAGGATGGATCACAAAGCAGGATGCTGGAAATGAGCGTATGCAGGAGATATCAGATGCAATTAAAGAAGGCGCAACAGCATTTCTTAAACGTGAGTACAGGGCAGTTGCGATAGTAGCTGCAGTTTTGATCGTCCTTTTATTCTTCCTGGGCAAATGGATTGCCTTCGGATTTATAATCGGAGTAGCCGGATCAGCGCTTGCAGGCTATATCGGGATGATGGTCTCGGTCCGTGCAAATGTCCGTACAGCACAGGCTGCGCACGGCGGCATTCAGCCAGCGCTTTCAGTTGCCTTTAAAGGAGGTTCTGTTACCGGTGTAATGGTTGTAGGTCTCGGCCTTTTAGGCATTGCCGGATATTATTACATTGCCAAAGCTGCTGCCGGAGCAGAAGTGTTTCATGCATTGATAGGACTTGGTTTCGGTTGTTCACTCATGAGTGTATTTGCTCGTATCGCGGGCGGTATTTATACCAAGGCCGCTGATGTAGGCGCTGATATCGTGGGTAAGGTTGAGGCAGGGATTCCCGAGGATGATCCGAGAAACCCGGCTGTTATCGCTGATAATGTTGGTGACAATGTAGGCGACTGCGCTGGAATGGCAGCCGACCTTTATGAAACATACACGGTCACACTTGTAGCAGCAATGCTTCTTGCAAAGACTATATTTGGAGCTGACAGTCCATGGATTGAGTTCCCTCTGCTTCTTGGCGGTGTTTCTATTATCGCATCAATAATCGGAACATTTTTTGTCAAGCTGGGTAAAAACGAATATATAATGGGAGCCCTGTATAAAGGGCTGGCTGTCTCCGGTATTCTGGCGGCTATCGCATTTTATGTTGTAGCAGCTTCATTTATAGGAGGCCTTACACCTGAACAGGCAGGCGGATTTACTGCAGGCAGTGTGTTTGGCGCTGCATTGATCGGGCTTATCCTTACAGGTTTGATCGTCTGGATCACAGAGTACTTTACCTCTACGAATTACAGTCCGGTCAAGCATATTGCAGCAGCAAGTCAGACAGGTGCCGGTACAAACGTCATAGCAGGTCTTGCAGTAAGTATGAAATCAACGGCTATGCCGGTTATTGTTATTGTTGCAGCAATACTCGGAGCATATTCAATCGGCGGTGGTTTTGACGGTAACGTAGGAGGGGGTCTTTTTGCAATAGCCCTTGCAGCGGTCTCAATGCTTTCGATGACCGGAATAATTGTGGCCATTGACTCTTACGGCCCGATTACAGACAACGCGGGTGGTATCGCGGAGATGGCGGAGCTTCCTGAAGAGATCCGTAACATAACAGACCCTCTCGACGCAGTCGGTAATACAACAAAGGCTGTTACAAAGGGTTATGCGATTGGTTCTGCTGCTCTTGCCGCGCTGGTTCTCTTTGCTGAGTACTCAAGGTCATTTTCTGAAGAACTTTCATTTGACCTCTCAAACCCGATGGTTCTGGCTGGTCTGTTTATCGGCGGAATTCTTACTTATTATTATGGAGCGCTTCTGATGGAGGCTGTTGGAAAGGCTGCAGGCGGAGTTGTTGAAGAAGTAAGACGTCAGTTTCGTGAGATCCCGGGAATCATGGAGGGTACTGCAAAACCGGAATACGGTAAATGTGTTGACATCGTTACACAGTCCGCAATCAAACAGATGATGCTTCCCGCATTGATACCTGTAGTTGCACCGATTCTTGTCGGTGTGCTTTTAGGCAGAGAGGCCCTTGGCGGAGTACTGATCGGAGTTATAGTCACAGGCCTTTTCCAGGCTATTGCGATGACAAGCGGTGGAGGCGCATGGGATAATGCCAAGAAGTTTATTGAAGACGGGATTTACGGCGGAAAAGGTTCTGATGCCCATAAGGCGGCAGTTACTGGTGATACAGTAGGTGATCCGTATAAAGATACTGCAGGTCCGGCTATTAACCCGATGATCAAGGTCATCAACATTGTAGCGCTGTTGATAGTGCCATTGATATAAGTTTATTAACCAGTATTAAATTTACAGGGCTGTTCCATCTGGAACAGCCCTTTTTTGATTGACAAATTATTTGAGCAATTATTTATTACACAGATGCGCATTATGTGTTATAGTATTACTAAGTAATACTGGAGGTGAAAAATGAGGACAACAAAAATAATGACACTCTCGCTTCCCCCTGAAATGGTAAAGGAAGTAGATAATATCGTTAAAGAAGAAAATCGTACAAAAAGTGAGATGATCAGGGAAGCCCTTCGAAAATACATTAATGACAAACGGTGGTTGCAGATACGCCAGTGGGGACTGAAAACATCTCAGGATCTCGGTATTACATCTGAAGAAGAAGTTGTTAAGTTAATACATAAGCATCGCAAGGACAATATTTGAAAGTTGTTCTTGATACAAATATTTATATATCAGCAGTTCTTTTCGGTGGTAATTGCGAAGAGATATTGCGGCTTGCCACTTTAGATTCCTTCGAACTGTTAATTTCAAAGGATATTCTCAAAGAACTTAAATCAGTTTTGAGAGAAAAATTCAGGTGGACAAATAAGCAGGTTACCGTAACAGTTTCATATATAAAAGGCATTGCAACGTTTATAAAACCTGATGTATCCCTTTCAGTAATACGGTATGACGTTTCGGACAACAGGATACTTGAGTGTGCTGTTGCCGGGGATGCCCAATATATTGTTACAGGCGATAAAAATCATTTATTACCTTTAAAAAAATATAAAAAAATCAAAATCATAAGCCCTGCCGAATTTTTGAAACTTTAAAATTCATCATGTCGTTCTTTTCTTGCATCTTCCGCTATAACAAAAAGACGCCAATTCTGAGCGCAATTTCCCAAAATGCCCGAGCTGAACTGCAGAATTTTACAGATCATTTCCAATTCCGAACGCGCGTTCACAATTGAGTTGGACACATTACAGATTTTTAATAGCTTTTTCTTGATTTTTCAAAGGGCACCCCTTAAAAGAATAAAAAAAATAGTCAATATTGTGTTAGACAGAATGTTGTATATTTAATATTATCTAATTAGGTATATATTGAATATATATCATTCAATTTACGTAACTGTTATCTTGTACTTATAAAATACAAACCTGAAATTAATTTATATACAAAATATAAATAAACGTAAAAGATGATCAAAAAATTTATTCTTATAATGTTAGTGGTTTTTCCCCAGTCAGTATCGTGTTCAGACGACTTGAATCTGGATAAAATAAAACTTCCTGAAAATTTCAGGATAGAGATTTACGCATCTGATATTACGAGCGCCAGAGCAATGGCATTTGCCGACAACGGCACTCTATTTGTGGGTTCAAAAAAAGGAGATATTTACGCGATCACTAAAAAAAAGGAGACATATAAAATTGATACTGGATTGAGGCTGCCGATAGGCATAGACTTTTATCAGGATGACCTGTATGTCTCAGACCTCACAAGGATCAGAAAGTACAAAAATATTTTAAAAAACCTAGGACACCCCCCGGCCGCAATTACTATTAATGATACCTTTCCGGGCGACAAACATCACGGTGGGAAATTCATGAAAATCGGTCCGGATAAAAAAATATATGTGACAATAGGGGCCCCATGCAATGTCTGCCTCAGAGAGGATGAACGATATGCCACGATAACCAGAATGGATTTAAATGGCGATAATTTTGAAATTTATGCAAGGGGGGTGCGTAACAGTGTAGGATTTGACTGGCATCCCGGGACAAAGGAACTCTGGTTTACAGATAATGGCAGGGACAGGTTGGGAGATGATATCCCCCCTGATGAATTAAACCGGTCAGAGACATATGGTC
>Ga0255052_10001081_pt1 | contig 20905 bp, 23 predicted proteins | sample JV7_2_21_MG_FD_188632 | JGI IMG/M metagenome (GOLD analysis project Ga0255052, IMG submission 188632) | Seawater microbial communities from Jervis Inlet, British Columbia, Canada - JV7_2_21 | ecosystem: Environmental > Aquatic > Marine > Inlet | place: Canada: British Columbia | collected... | reverse complement strand
GTTGGATTTCGACCGAGGTGTGGTCGCTCTTGGCGGGGCAGAACTCATCGAACCGGAGTCGCGCGGTCTGCATATTGTTGGTGAGACGCCGGAGGTTCGGCTCCGCGACTGGCTCGAAACGGCACCGGAAGGTGGCGAGGGACCGGGTAGCGGTGATCGCATTCGATCGATTGACCTGATTGTCGATGATCTTTTTGTCGTTGGGCAGCATTTGTCACGGCATCGAATCAAGATGGACCGAGGCGCCGAGGAATGGCTGCTGGAATTCGACGGAGACCAAGTTGTCGGTTCGCTCGTCGTTCCCTACGATTTTTCGGGCGACAAACCGCTGGTCGTCAACATGCAGAAGCTGATGCTCCCGGGCAGCGATGACGGTGAGTTCGATCCTCGAGACCAGACCGACCCGCGAACGCTCCCGCCGATCTCGATAAAAGTGGACGAGTTTGCCTTGGGCGAGCGTCACTTCGGCAGCATTGAAGCAGAATTCGCACGGACTGACTGGGGGCTCGAAGCCGAAGCCATTACATCTCAGGACGAGAGTTTCGGCATTACCGGCAGCGGGCGATGGATTCACAATCCTGCCGAGGAGGCGGGCCTGCGCAGCTACCTGACCGCGAAACTCATTAGCACGGACATCGAAAAGACCACTGATCGCCTGAACTATCAGCCGGGAATGACGGGGGACGAGATGGTGGTCGATTTCGATATCAGCTGGCCAGGTGGGCCGCGCGAAGACGTGCTTGCAGTTCTGGATGGCGAGATCGGGATTCGTTTCGGTTCCGGGCAACTGGACGAGGTGGATCCCGGCGCAGGTCGTGTATTTGGTCTCATGAGCGTTGTCGCCTTGCCAAGACGACTGTCGCTGGATTTTCGCGATGTATTCGGGAAGGGTTTCGGCTTCGACGAAATCACCGGCAACTTCAGGATCTCGAGCGGGGAGACTTTCACCTGCGACCTGACGCTCAAAGGTCCAGCGGCGGACATCGGCATTATCGGTCAGGCGGGACTGTCATCGCGCGAATACAATCAGACCGCCATCGTCAATGCGAGTGTCGGTGACACGCTGCCAATCGTCGGTGCTCTCGCCGCCGGCCCGCAGGTCGCCGCCGCCTTGCTGATTATCACTCAGATTTTCAAGAAGCCCTTGCAGGGAGTGGGGCAGGTCTTCTACAGCATTCAGGGATCCTGGGATGATCCTGTCATTGAATCCACTGACGCCGAGGCGTTCGCGGCTGCCTATGAAGCCGCGGGCTGCCCGACCGCAGCGGACTAAGAATCGATGCCTGAAAAAGCAACAGTTGCAGCGCTGCAGATGAACAGCGGCGGCGACGTAGCCCGGAATCTGGAGCTGGCCGGTGCATTGCTCGAGGAGGCAGCAGCCGAGGGTTCAGTGCTGGCCGTGCTGCCGGAGAACTTCCCGATTATCGGATCCCGAAAAGAGGACAAGCTCGAATGTGCCGAGGAGCTCGGCAGCGGTCCCATACAGGAGTTCCTCACCGAGGCGGCACAGAACCTGGGTCTCTGCATAGTCTCCGGGAGCATACCGCTGAGATCCGACGTGGCTGACCGCTGTTTCGGCGCAAGCCTGGTGATCGATCCCGAGGGCGGGATCAAGGCCTGCTATCGCAAGATACATCTGTACGATGTCAGCGTTCCCGATCGCGATGAATCCTACAAAGAGTCCGCGAGCCTGACGCCGGGTAGGGATCTCGTGATTCAGGACTCGCCGGCCGGCTGCCTCGGTCTCTCGATCTGCTACGATCTGCGCTTTCCGGAGCTATATCGCAGATTGACCGCCATGGGTGCGACGATACTGTCTGTCCCTGCGGCATTTACCGCGGCGACGGGCGAGGCACACTGGCATACTCTGTTGCGCTCCCGGGCCATCGAGAATCTCGCCTACGTAATTGCGCCAGGACAATGGGGGCAACACGCCGATGGCCGGACGACTTACGGGCACTCACTGATTGTCGATCCCTGGGGCCGGATAGTCGCGGAACAGGCTGAAGGTGACTGCGTCATCACGGCCGAAGTGGATCTGGAGATGCAACAAAAACTACGTAAGGAATTCCCGGCACTAAGTCATCGTGTGCTCGAGTAAGAGGTTTGCGAAAAATGTTAGACGAGCAGGAAAATGAAAACGCGATTGAAAAGGTGATGTCCCGCGTGCTTGCTCCCGCCGGGCTCGAGGAACGCCACCTGAGCAACGCGCTCGGTTCGATAATGACTCGGGATATCGATACCGCCGATCTCTATTTCCAGATCAGCCGGCAGGAAGGCTGGACAGTCGAAGACGGCATCATCAAGACAGGTAGCTTCAATCTGGATCAGGGTGTCGGTGTGCGTGCCGTAAGCGGAGAGAAAACCGGCTTCGCCTATTCCGATGAATTGATGTTGCCGGCTCTCGAACATGCGGCTGGTGCTGCGCGAGCCATTTCGCGCCAGGGGCAGACGAACGCGGTGCAGGCCTGGTCCCGCAGCGATCGGCAGGAGCTCTATTCCGCGCTCGATCCGATCGAAAGTATCAGGGATGAGCAGAAGACCGCGTTGATCGGCGACCTGGAAAAACAAACCCGTGAGCTGGACAAGCGGATCGAGCAGGTCATTATCAGCCTGAGCAGCAGCCAGGATCTCATTCTGATTGCGGCCTCGGATGGCACGCTGGCTGCCGATGTGCGGCCGCTGGTTCGGATGAACGTCAGCGTCATCATCGCGGAAGATGGCCGCCGCGAGCAGGGTTACTCGGGCGGTGGGGCACGGGCTGATCTGAATTACTTTCTCGAAGGTGACTTGCCGATGGACTATGCCAGGGAGGCGGTACGGCAGGCGATAGTGCAACTCGAAGCGGTGCCGGCACCGGCCGGCATGATGCCGGTTGTCCTCGGCGCAGGCTGGCCGGGCATCCTGCTGCATGAGGCCGTCGGTCACGGACTCGAAGGCGACTTCAATCGCAAAGGTACTTCTGCTTTCAGTGGCCGCGTGGGAGAACAGGTCGCATCGGAGATATGCACGATTGTCGATGACGGAACGATCGTCAATCGGCGTGGGTCACTCGCTATCGATGACGAAGGTACGCCAGGCCAGTACAACGTGCTCGTCGAGAAGGGGATCCTTCGCGGCTACATGCAGGACAAGCTCAATGCCCGCTTGATGGGGGTCGCACCAACCGGCAACGGACGCAGGGAGTCGTTCGCCCACATCCCGATGCCACGGATGACCAATACCTACATGCTCGCCGGTGAGCACGATCCCGATGAGATCATCGCGTCCGTTGATAAAGGTCTTTACGCGCCGAACTTCGGCGGCGGGCAGGTCGACATTACGTCCGGCAAATTCGTATTCTCCGCGAACGAAGCCTATTTGATCGAGAACGGCAAACTCGGCGCCCCGGTCAAGGGCGCCATGTTGATCGGCGACGGACCCGACGTGCTGGGCCAGATATCGATGGTCGGCTCGGATCTCGAACTCGACAGTGGTGTCGGTACCTGCGGCAAGGAAGGACAGTCGGTGCCGGTCGGTGTCGGACAGCCGACGCTCAGGATCGATCAGCTCACAGTCGGCGGCACTGCCTAGAAGCCCTTATGTAACATTACAGAATCCGTGATTCGCTTCACTGCATGCGGATTATGTCCCTAGTATTGTTTGCCCCACACAAGGAGGTGAAGGCATGAGCCTGGAGAACACAATTACCGAGCAGGACCTGGATGCGACTTCGAGGCAATTCGCCCAGGGATTTCGGCAGGATAAAATTGATATTGAACCGGATCTCGCTGTGGATGGACTCTCCGAGTCGATACTGTCCCGGCTCATACGCCTGGTGACGTTTTTCCGTTCCTGACTGGACTAAATCACTGCGGGCAAGCAGAATTGAACTGCTGAAGTCGAGAAGGGACACAATATGTGGGTGTCCAAACCAATCTACGAAAGCCTGCCCTACTTTTATTTGATTGTGGGTGCCATCTCTCTGGCGGCCTCTATGTACCTGAATCACTGGTACTGGCCTACTATTTGTTTTGTTGTGGGTTTGGCGTGCCTGGTCGCCGGACTCGTAATCTGGTTAAAGCGCCGTGATCATCGCGATCACGATCGGCGGGCCGGTCAGAGTCAGGACGTTCAGTAGTCGAGTTATTGCCGCCTTTCTGGCGGCGCTTGTTTCACAGATTTTCTGAGATCCGTATATACGAGTTCGTGTAGCCCGAGCGAGACTACATCGCCATTCTTGAGCATGTATTTCTTGATTCGGGTGTCGCCGATAAACACGCCATTCGTGCTGTTAAGATCCTCGATGGTGCAACCGAATTCGTCGATAGTAAGTTGCGCATGATGCCTGCTGACGAATTTGCTCTTTATGTATATCTCGTTATCGGGCGAACGGCCGGCAATAATCCGTCCTGTTTCAAAGAAATGCTCCGACACCATTTCGCCGTCGTTTCGAACCTCGATGCGCATGAGATAGCTGGGTTGCCCCGCAGATACAACGTTTTCCGAGATCTGTTGATACGTCCCGGATCCGTAATCAACTTCCTTCCAGTTGAGCTCCTGAACGGCAGAGCTCACATCCTCGGTCCCGACAGATTTCTTCTCTTCGGCAAATGCGCACAACAGCGCCGTATCACAAAGCGTATTGATCAGTCGCGGCACGCCACCCGTGTAACGGTGAATCGATTCGAACGCTTCATCGGCGATAAGTTTCCTGTCCCCGCTACCCGCCACTTTCAGCCGGTGTTCGATGTACTCGCGCATCTCCCGGCGATCCAGCGGATTGAGGTGAAAGCGCAGTCTGACACGCTGCACGAGTTGCTTCAGGTTTGGTGAATCCAGCGTTGTCTTCAACTCGGGCTGCCCCGCCAGAATGATTCGCAAAACTTTTTCCTTGTGCGTTTCGATACCCGACAGCAAGCGTATTTCCTCGAGGACTTTCTTACTCAGGTTCTGTGCTTCGTCAACGACCAGAATGACCTTCTTGCCATTGGAATACTGCTCGATGAGAAACATGTTGAGCATGTCGAGCAATTCGACCTTGCGCTTGTTGAATGGCTTGAACCCGAATTCAGCCAGGACCGCCTGAAGGAATTGCGTTGGCGTAAGCTGTGTCTGTGAAATGACGGCGTAGACGATGTCGTCTTCGAGCTCGCCGAGAAACGACTGCAAGAGCGTGGTCTTGCCGGAGCCGATTTCGCCGGTGACGACGACAAAACCGTCGGCCAGCCAGATCGTCGATTCCATGTACGCTTTGGCACGCGCGTGCTGCTTGCTCCAATAGACAAACTCAGGATCCGGCGTCAGCCTGAAGGGCTGCTCGGTGAGTTCGAAGTGCTCTACGTAGGACATCTATCTTTTTCTTATTTTTTTTCGGCGAAAAGGGCCGCAGATCGTCGTAGTTTACCTGCTTTTGCCCGCATCACGCTATGATAAAGTCTTGAAAAATACCCCCTAAGCCATCAATTTTTCAAGGATTTTGTCTAGCTCCCGGTCGCGAGCCGCCGCAGTGTCGGCCAACAGCGTAATATGGCCCAGCTTCCGGCCGGGCCGGGGACTTTTGCCGTAGTCATGCAAATGGCAGCGATCACTGTCGGTCCAGCCGACCGGCATGCTGCCAATCAGATTGATCATGCCTGCATGGGCGACTGCCGATGGATCGCCGGGCGGCATGTTGAGGATGGCTCTCAGGTGGTTTTCGAACTGACTCGTGACCGCCCCTTCGATCGTCCAGTGTCCTGAGTTGTGAACTCTCGGCGCAAATTCGTTCGCAAAAAGCTGATCGTCTTTAACAAAAAACTCCAGAGCAATAACACCGACATAATCCAGCCGGTCAACCAGCGACTTTAAATATTGACGTGCCTGCTTCGCGATTTCCTCCGACTCGTCCGGCGCGCGGGAGGTTCTCAATATGCCGTCGCTGTGCCGGTTTTCGGTGATCGGGTACATCGCAAGGTCGCCATCTGTGTTGCGACTGCCGATCGCAGAGACCTCCCGATCAAAATCAATCCATTGCTCGGCAATCAGGGCCCGGCCGGCGAGAGTCTTATAGGCGCTGCGGATATCAGATTCGTCATTGACGACAACCTGACCTTTGCCGTCATAGCCGAGGCGTCGCGTCTTCAGAACCAGGGGCAGGCCGATTGAATTGCTGGCGTCACGGAGATCTTCCTCGGAGGTGATATCTCTGTATGACGCAACCGGAATCGCCAGATTCTCGAAGAGCTGTTTCTCCCTCAGTCTGTCCTGGGCATACATCAGCGCTTCCGGGGGCGGATAGACCCTTACCCGCTCGGCGATTTTTTCTATGGCCTCGACCGGAACATTCTCGAACTCGTAAGTAACGACATCTACGCTCGACGCGAGCTGGTCGAGTCCGGCCTCGCTGTCAAATGGCAACTTGATGACCGGCCCGGCGATTCTCGCTGGTGGCTGCGCTGACGGATCGAGAAACGTAAACGCCAGGTCGAGGCGTTTTCCGGCGAGGCCAAGCATCTGGCCGAGCTGTCCGGCACCGATAATTCCAACTCTCATTTTCTCGAGATCAGGGGCCGAGTCGCGGATCGCTGTTTTCCAGCACTGTATTGGTTTGTTTTTGTCGGTATTTTTCCAGCGCCGTCGCGACGTCTTCATCACCGGTGCCGAGAATAGCGGCCGCGAGTAACGCGGCATTGATCGCGCCGGCCTTTCCGATAGCCATGCTGCCGACCGGAATGCCGGCCGGCATCTGGGCGATAGACAACAGGGAATCCATACCCTGCAGAGCCTTCGATTGTATCGGCACGCCGAGTACGGGCAGGAGCGTCTTCGCCGCCGTCATGCCTGGAAGATGCGCCGCGCCGCCGGCGCCGGCGACGATGACCTGAAGGCCTCGTTCCGCAGCCGATTCCGCATATTCGAACAACCAGTCGGGTGTACGGTGCGCGGAGACGACCTGCACTTCGTAAGCGATGCCCAGCGCATCGAGTGTCTCGCTGCAGTGCTGCATCGTGTCCCAGTCAGACCGGGAACCCATGATAATTCCAACTTTCGCGTTCATCGTCCGATTGTAGCCTCAGCGGGTAGAGTTCTGCACGGTCAATTCGTCATGGACCTCACGGAATATTTTCCTTCGTAACGTCGTCCTGACGGAATCGCTCCGGCTTGCATGTAGTTGTTGTAACAGCAACCACAGTTCCTCATTCGAAGTGCCGGTCGATTCAAAGAATTCATTGAGCCCTTCCCGGCCGCGTGTCACGATTCGATCGCGCCAGTATTCCGCACGCCTGAACGTGTCTTTCTCGGTCCTCTGCTGCCGTTGCAGTTCGTCCAGCGCCATTCGAATCGGTTCCGGGTCGACGTTTCGCATCAGTTTGCCGATAAGCTGGCGCTGCCGGCGCAATGCGCCTCGTGAATTCATTGCGGAGGCGGCGCGTACTGCGTCGAACAGGCTTTCGTCGAGATCCAGGTTGCTTAATTGCTCTTGCGTCAGTTCCAGCAATTGTTCACCCAGCGCCTGCAACGCCAGCGTTTCCCGTTTTTTCGCGCTTTTACTGGGCATATTGATGGTGACCGGCTAAGCTACGTCCGCTCATTTACAGAGCAAGCCAGCCTAATAAAAACAGGGGAAAAAAGCACACCATGAGCGTGCCCGCAGGCCGAGCATCACTGGACCAGTCAGACCTTGAGGACCTCATTCAGATTGTTTTGGATGAGGCAAAGAAACTGGGCGCCGATCAGGCCGAGGCCGCGGCGAGCCATGATTTCGGGCTGAGTGCAACCGCCAGACTGGGCGACGTCGAGAACCTCGAATACACGAATGATCGCGGCGTTGGTGTGACTGTCTATCACGGTTCGAAAAAGGGCAGTGCCAGCACATCGGACTTCCACGTCGACGCCCTGCGTGAAACCGTCAGCAAAGCCAGCACATTCGCGAAGTACACGGCAATCGACAAATGTGCGGGGCTGGCGGATGCCGAACTCATGGCCGGTGAGACGCCGGATCTGGACTTGTCGCATCCCTGGCAACTCGAAGCGGATGCGGCAATCAAGACCGCGATCAGTTGCGAGGACGCCGCCAGAAACTACGACAAGCGCATATCCAATTCAGAGGGCGCGACGATCGCCACCAGTAGCGGCGTTCGCGCCTACGGAAACAGTCATGGTTTCATCGGCAGCTTTCCCCGGACGAGCCATAGCATCAGTTGCAGCGTAGTCGGCGAGTCCAACGGTGACATGGAACGCGACTATCACTACAGCAGTGCCCGCGATGCGAGCGACCTGGAATCACCCGAAGCTATCGGTGAAACCGCCGCGAGACGAACCATCGGACGACTCGGATCCCGAAAGATCAAGACGACGAAGGCAGCGGTGCTCTATGCGCCCGAAGTCGCGCGCGGCTTTGTCGGCCACGTAATTGGCGCGATTGCCGGCGTGGCGCAGTATCGCCGCTCGTCGTTCTTGCTTGGCGCCGCGGGCGAAACGATCTTTCCGGATTTTTTCCAGTTGCAGGAGCGGCCGCATATTCCGAAAGCGATGGCCAGTGCGCCGTACGATGCCGAGGGTGTCGCAACGTCGGATCGCGACATTGTCGTCGACGGTGTATTGCAGGGATACGTTCTCAGTTCATATTCGGCGCGGCGACTGGGCTTGAAAACGACCGCAAACGCCGGCGGGGCGCACAATTTGTTGGTGCCGGGAAATGCGGATGATATGGACTCTCTCATAAAGTCCATGCAATCGGGGCTACTCGTGCATGAATTGATCGGACAGGGTATCAACCCTGTTACCGGGGACTATTCGAGGGGTGCTGTCGGCTACTGGATAGAGAACGGGGAAATCGCCTACCCGGTCCATGAAGTCACGATCGCAGGAAACCTCCGCGACCTTTATCAACGAATTATTGCGATCGGTAACGATCAGGATATTCGCGGCGGTATCCGCTGTGGCTCACTCCTCGTCGACGAGATGACTATCGCCGGCGCCTGATTTCTCACCGGTGCCATCCAGCAAATCGGCAAGTGTTTTCCCGGCCGCCACGCCCGCAAGTGCACGGTCCAGTTCGGCCCCCAGGGCATTCACATCCGATGACCAGGCAGGATCCCTGTATGAACCGGTCTCGCCCTGGCTACGCACGATCGCCAGTATGTCATTGACCTGAAGCCGCGACATTTCCTGTCCGGGCAACAGCTCTTCATTTTCAGTTGTGGTCAGGAGACCGTTGTCCTCCAACGCGTTCATGATCGGTGCGAGCGAGATCGACGGGATTTGGAGCTGCCGGCTTATTTTGCCGATCGTCGTACTCTCATCGGGGTTCCGAAAAGCCTTGCCAACCAGATACATGACATTCAGCGCAAGGCGTTCACGCATGGAATTGGACAAGCGCGGCTCTTGCCGCCCTATGCGCAGGAATGCCGGTTGCTGGTAATAGAATGCGAGCTGCGCACCAATCAACAGAATTAACCAACTCAGGTACAGCCAGATCAAGGTTGTAACTGCGACAGCGAAGCCCGAATAAATGAGTTGCGTTCGGCTCGCATAGAGAATGAATGTCGTGAAAAATGCCCCTGCGCTCGCCCAGAGAATTCCGCCGGCGAGACCACCGACCAGGGCGGACTTCAATTTCACCTTGGTATTTGGCATATACATATAGAGAAAGGTGAATACGCCGGTAATCAGCAGGTAAGGCGTGAACTTGCCCACCAGGACGAATAACGGGCCCAAAGACTCGTTGGTTGCGATCATCTGCACGACCGCATTACTTCTGATCGAGGTGAGCATGCCCAAAGCGATTACCATGATGACCGGTCCGATCAACAGCACGAAAAAGTACTCGGAAAACCGCCGCGCAAAGCTGCGTGACTTCGAGACATACCAGACGTAGTTAAAACTCTCCTCGACTTTTTGCACCATCGAGATCGCCGTGTAGATAAAGAAGGCAAGACTGATGCCACCAAGCACGCTCCCTTTGACGTTGTCAACGAGTGCAATGACCTGGTCTGTGATTTCCCTGCCTTGGGGACCAAGTGGCGCGGCCAGGTCATATAACAGCGGTTCGAGTTCTTTGTGCTTCCCCAGCCCTTTCAACACAGAAAAGCTGAACGCGATAAGCGGCACGACTGACAGCAGGGTCGTATATACCAGACTCATCGATCGCAATGTGAGTTGACCGAACATGATGTCCCGGCCGAGACCATAAATGTAGCGGAGTACGCTTGCGAGTATGCGACCGAACGGACCCCTTTTTTCGAGGACGTCTCCCCAGACCAGGATCTCCAGAAAATTTATTAGATTCGCTATCACGGCAGACCAATCGGCATATCAGGCACGCAAACAGTCTTCAATTGTACAACTGCACGCCAGTCAGCAGGGAATAGGCTTCACGATATTTCTCACTCGTCCGCTGCACGATTTCCTCTGGTAGCGAAGGTCCGGGTGCTGTTTTGTCCCAATCCAGCGTGTCGAGGTAGTCGCGAACGAATTGCTTGTCAAAGCTGGGTGGACTGATGCCGGTCCGGTACTCGCTCAGTGGCCAGAACCTGGATGAATCGGGTGTCAGTGCCTCATCGATAATAGATAGCTGCCCGTCGCTATCCAGGCCGAACTCGAACTTCGTGTCCGCAATGATGATGCCGCGCTCGAGGGCGTACCTGGCCGCGCGTTCATAAATTGCGATCGACACTCGACGCACGCTCTCTGCCAGATCGTTGCCAACCAGCTTTTCTGTCTCCTTGAAACTGATGTTCTCATCGTGCTCGCCGGCCTCCGCTTTGGTCGCGGGCGTAAACAACACATCAGGCAATTGAGCCGCCTGCTCGAGACCCGCCGGCAATTCGATGCCGGAGGTGCTACCAGTGCTCTGGTAATCGCGCCATCCCGAGCCAATCAGATATCCTCGAACGACAGCTTCGATCGGCAAAGGCTCCAGGCGCCTGACGATGATCGCTCGTTTGTCCAGCACGCGCAGCTGATCGGCATCGTCTATATAGGAGTCCAGAGCGAGCTTCGTCAGGTGGTTCGGAATCAAATCCGACATCATGTCGAACCAAAAATTGGAAATCTGAGTAAGTACTTCGCCTTTGAACGGCACAGGATTCGGCAGGATGACGTCGTATGCCGACAGCCGGTCGGTCGTAACAATCAACAGGTGCGTGTCGTCCAATTCGTAAATATCGCGAACTTTGCCGCGGCCAATCAGGGGCAAGGAAGGTAGCGACGATTCGAATAGCGGTTCAGATTGAGTCATTCGCGGATAATGGACATTCGGCGCCTGTGCCGCAATAGGAATAGACTGCGCGTCCAGTTAGCATTGCCTGATGCCTTACCTGGGAAAAATCGTTGGCACCGTAATCGGCACTGTAATCGGCGTGGCAACACGCCAGACCTGGATCGCGCTTCTCGGACTCGTGCTTGGGCACCAGTTCGACAAGGGCTTTGCCGAAAGATTTTCTTACTTCGGCGACGACAGTTTCGGCCCGCAGCTCGATCGCCTGCCGGAGAGCTTCGTTAAAGCGCTCTTCCTGACGATGGGTCATCTTGCGAAAGCCGATGGCCGGGTAACGGAAGACGAGATCCGCGCAGCTCGGGCACTGATGCATCGTTTGGGCCTCGGCCCGCCGCAGATCCGGCGGGCTGTCGAGTGGTTCGAACAGGGCAAGCAAAAACAGTTCTCGCTGATCCCGACACTCCGGCAACTCAGGCAGCATAGCGCCCGTCGAGCAGACATACGCGGCCTTTTCGTTAGGCTTCTGATGGAGGTTTCGCTCTCGAAAGATAAGCTGCACCGCGATGAACGTGCGCTTTACTGGACGATTTGCACCGAGCTCAACATCGGACGCGTAGAACTCGCCCAGCTGGAAGCCATGATTCGCGCGCAGCACGGCTTTCGTCGCTCACCGCAAGGAAGCGCAGATGCCGAGCGGGTTCGTGTTGCGTACCGCTCACTGGGCATCAACGAGACTTCGAGCAACGCCGAGATCAAACAGGCGTACCGACGGCTCATGAACAAGAATCACCCCGATAAACTGGTGCCCACGAACCCCGACGCAGCGGCTATCGCGGAGGCTGAGCGCAAGACCCGCGAAATCCGCGGCGCTTATGAAATGCTCAAGGCACGTCGTAGTATTCGCTAGTATAGTATGCGCCCGTAAATAATAAGGAAGCCCGAGTGAAACATCTAATCGCGCCGTCAATCCTGTCCGCTGATTTTGCCCGTCTCGGCGATGAGGTAAATGCCGTACTCGAAGCCGGCGCCGACATTGTGCATTTCGATGTCATGGACAATCACTTCGTGCCGAATCTGACAATCGGGCCGCTGATTTGCGAAGCTTTGCGCGACTACGGAGTGAGTGCGCCGATCGACGTGCATCTGATGGCGGAACCGGTGGATCGGCTGATTCCCGACTTCGCCAGGGCCGGCGCTTCATATATCACGTTCCATCCGGAGGCGAGTCACCACGTACATCGCAGCCTGGGCCTGATCCGGGATCAGGGGTGCAAAGCGGGGCTGGTATTCAATCCCGCGACGCCGTTAACGTGGCTCGAGCACGTCATTGAAGACCTGGACATGGTGCTGGTCATGTCAGTCAATCCGGGATTCGGTGGACAGACTTTCATCGACTCAGCGCTCGACAAGCTGCGGCAGGCCCGGAAGATGATCGACGACAGCGGCAGGGAAATACGCCTGGAAATCGATGGCGGCGTCAAAGTCGATAATATCGGAGAAATTGCGGCCGCCGGCGCCGATACTTTTGTCGCGGGCTCGGCAATATTCGGCACAGATAATTATGCCGCTACGATCGGCGCCATGAGATCCGAGATAGAAAAATCGATCTGATCAGACAGATCAGATTTTGCGATTCGGCCGCGCTCCGAATACGACGATCGTCTTGCCGCTGGCCGACACCAGGCCCTGCTCCTCGAGAACCTTGAGCACCCGGCCCGCCATTTCACGAGAACAACCGACGAGACGGCTTAGTTCCTGGCGGCTGACCTTGATCTGCATGCCATCCGGATGGGTCATCGCATCAGGTTCGTTGCACAGATCCATGATTGCGTGAGCAACCCGGCCGGTTACATCGACGAACGCCAGGTCGCCGAGTTTGCGATTCGTTCGATCGAGGCGCGTCGCCAGCTGCGTTGCCAGCTCGAACACAAGCCCCGGGCTCTCGCTCGCAATTTGCCGGAATCTCGGATAGGTCATCTCGGCGATTTCGCATTCGCTGCGCGTCCGAACCCAGGCGCTGCGAGTCGGCTGCTCGTAGAACAGCCCCATTTCACCGAAAAACTGACCCTTGTTGAGGTAGGCGAGGACCATTTCGTTGCCGTCTTCGTCCTCGATCATGACTTCGACGGATCCATCAACGATGTAGTACAGGACATCCGGCAGGTCGCCGGCGTGAATCATTACGGTTTTGGAAGGTACCGTTCGTACCCGGCAATAACTCAAAAATCGATTAATCGCGGGTACATCGCTCAAGGTCTTCGCTGTCGTCTGCATTTACTGGCCCCCAAACAAAGCTCTGCCCTTCTTTTAATACAGTCCACTCATAAGGGCAAGCCAAGTGTGTGTTTTGCCGGGATTATTGAAACTGCCGGGATTATATTTAATCGGCCCAGCCGAAACCAGCAAGATCATATCCAGTAGGCAGTACCTGTCATGACCTTTGCGGTGAGGCGCATCAATTGCTGAATGCTGGCAGGCAACTGGGCTGCGCCGGCTTCTTTGGCGTTGTCTCCGTGCAATGCTTCTTCATCGCGCATTTGGTTAACGATGGCGCGGCTTTTCGCGTCTTTTGCGGGCAGCCGATCGAGATGCCCACTCAGATGTTTGACGACCTGACGCTCCGTTTCCTCGATGAATCCCAGACTCCAGCGATCACCCAGAATTCCGCTCGCCGCGCCCATCATGAAGGCGCCGCCGTACCAGACGGGATTGAGGCGGCTGGGGCCTGATCCGAGCTCCTTTAGCCGCTTCTCACACCAGGCGAGGTGATCGAGTTCTTCATCAGCCGCGCGTTGCATCTGATCTTCGATAGCCGGGTCACGAGCGACCGCCGCATGGCCCTGATAAAGTCCCTGCGCCGCGATTTCGCCGGCGTGATTGACCCGCATGAGGCCTGCGGCATGCGTTTGTTCGCTCGCAGAAAGCGGGCCGTCGTCTACGTTCTCGGCAGGGCTCTCACGGTTCGCGTGGGCCGGGGCGGTGGTGACCGTTTTCAGAAAACTGTCTATGCCGGCGATCAGGTGGTCAACGGGTGTCAGCTGTCGATCTTTCATCGCCGGCATTATAGCTGACCGTCGGCGGTCTTTGTAAGGGACGGGATAGGAATCACGCGATATAAGCATTTGATATCTAATTAAAAAAATGAATAGCCATTGGCCGGCTTTTCTCCCCTAAAATGCATCGTGGGGTTTGCATTGCGGCGGTGCGTCAAGTAGAATTTCGCGCCTTTCGCCGGGGACGAGACGGTCCCCAAAACCGGACAGAAACACCATGAAGACGTTTTCCGCCAAGCCAGCCGAGGTTCGCCGAGACTGGTATCTTGTTGATGCCACGGGCAAGACCCTTGGGCGCTTGTCTACCGAGATCGCGCGTCGGCTGCGGGGCAAGCACAAGCCTGAATATACTCCCCATGTCGATACCGGGGACTATATCGTTGTTGTAAACGCCGAGAAGATTCGGGTGACGGGAAACAAGTTGAAAGACAAGATGTATCATCGGTACACGGGCTACATCGGTAACCTGAAGTCGATGCCCCTCGAGAAGCTGATGGAGGAGGCGCCGGAACGCGCGCTGCAATATGCGGTAAAAGGCATGTTGCCCCGAAATCCGCTGGGCAGGAAAATGCTCACAAAACTCAGGGTATTCGCGGGACCGGACCACAAGCATGAGGCTCAGCAACCTCTACCACTGGATATAGAAGCATAGATAATGAGTGAAGCACACTTTTACGGCACGGGCCGCCGCAAAACGTCAACGGCGCGTGTGTACCTGAAACCTGGCGGCGGCGAGATAACCGTCAACAATCGGCCGCTGGACAAGTTTTTCGGTCGTCAGACGGCTCGAATGATCGTTCGTCAACCTCTGGAATTGATGGAGTTGAGCGACAAGTTCGATATTTCGGTCACCGTGAGCGGCGGTGGTACCACGGGTCAGGCCGGTGCGATCCGTCACGGACTTACGCGCGCTCTTCTGCAATACGACGAGTCAATGAGATCCCCGCTGCGAAAGGCCGGATTTGTGACCCGCGACGCACGCGAAGTGGAGCGCAAGAAAGTAGGTTTGAGAAAAGCCCGACGCGCGACGCAGTACTCGAAGCGATAGAATTGTGGAACGTATCTGCTAGCTGAATACTAAAGATCAATCTTCACCGATCGGTAGCACTCTTCTGCACCCCTCAAGAAGATTGGGGGATCGTCTAGCGGTAGGACTGCGGACTCTGACTCCGCCAACCCAGGTTCGACAAAATGCGATAGCATTTTGGGCGTCGGAGCGAAGCGACGACGGGTCGAAGACCCGAAGATCGCCCTAAGGCGATCTGAGCCAATCCTGGTCCCAAATCCGATTCAACTTGGTTAAGATCGGTTCTTCAGATCTGTTGACAATTGGGGGATCGTCTAGCGGTAGGACTGCGGACTCTGACTCCGCCAACCCAGGTTCGAATCCTGGTCCCCCAGCCAAGAATAAAAAGGCCCGCTTCTGCGGGCCTTTTTGTATCTGTGATGATCTGAATCAATCCTGGTCGACTTTATGCGCCCATCGTCCTGACACCCTGATTGTCGGCAATGACCAATACATCTGCCGGTCTGTGAGAAAAAATTCCCACAGTGAGTACACCGGGTAACTGATTCAGGCGTGTTTCCATTTCGAGCGGATTGGTGATGGAGAGATTGTGGACGTCGAGGATGTGATTGCCGTTCTCGGTCACGAAGTTTTCACGCCAGATCGGCTGGCCACGCATTTTGACGAGTTGCCTGGCGACATAGGCCTGGGCCATCGGAATGACTTCTATCGGTAGCGGAAACGTGCCGAGCATTCCGACCAATTTCGAATCATCGATGATGCACACGAATTTGCGGGCCGCGCCGGCGATGACTTTTTCCCGTGTGAGAGCACCGCCGCCACCCTTGATCAGATGCATGTGCTTTGTGGCTTCATCCGCACCGTCGATGTACAGATCGACATCGCCGACCCTGTTGAGCATCGTTACTTCAATACCATTCTCTTCAAGCTTTGCCTTTGACTCGGCGGAGCTGGAAACCACTGCCTCGAGCTTATCGCTGACAGAGGGTAACAAGTCGATGAGGTGATTGACGGTCGATCCGGTACCGACGCCAAGGATCATTCCATCTTGGATGAAATCCAGGGACGCCTTGGCGGCGATCAGTTTTTTAGCAGATTGGTCCATGTTTCCAGATTCATGCGAACCAGCCGTTACAGATTCGGGCGTGAGCTTATCTGATCGATTCGGTATGCGCTATGGTTTCTTTAGGGATTTCGAGAGGATGGAACGAAATATGCCCGCGTAAGCGGGCATATTCCATGTTTCGGAAGAAGGCTTTTGTCCGCGTTTCAGTAGTTGGTCGACCTTAAACTACGTGAAGTACTTACCATTCTTCCAGGTCGCTATTTGCGACGACGGGAAGCCTACTTCTTTTTGGCTTTCCGCTTGGTCTTACGTTTAGCCTTCTTCTTAGCCTTGCGCTTGGCTTTCTTCTTCACCTTGCGCTTGGCTTTTTTCTTCACCTTGCGCTTGGCTTTCTTCTTAGCCTTGCGCTTGCCTTTCTTCTTCACCTTGCGCTTGGCTTTTTTCTTAGCCTTGCGCTTGCCTTTCTTCTTCACCTTACGCTTGGCTTTTTTCTTAGCCTTACGCTTGGCTTTTTTCTTCACTTTACGCTTGGCTTTTTTCTTAGCCTTGCGCTTCGCCTTTTTCTTCACTTTACGCTTGGCCTTTCTTTTGACCTTACGTTTGGTTTTACGCTTAGCGACCTTTCGCTTCGCCTTCTTTCTCGTTACTTTCCGCTTCTTCGCGGTCTTCCGCTTGGAAGCTTTTTTACGAGACTTCTTTTTGGTAGCCATAATTTTCTCCGTGTCGGGTACCCGGCGTTGAGTATATACAACAAATCTAAAAAATCCAGCCAGTTAAGTGAACCCGTTAACATTTTTGAACGAGCCCAAAATTGTCGTTTTCGACGAATAAAATTTCAAATTTTTCGGTTTCAAAAAAAATTTCGGATGATTTTGCAGTCGGAGGTTTTTCATGATGACCGGAAAGTTGTTTTCGAGCAGAAATTCTGTCGGAAAATGCCGACAGTTTAGCCGCTTGGCGTTTATCAATTCGACATTGCGGAAAAATGTCTCTCATCGGCGATAACTTTGAAACAACTTGCGAAAAAAGCTTAACTTGCTTCCGTAACTACTCGAAAAAGCCCTATATCCCAAGGGTTTGGCGATATCTGATCCACTTGTTGACAGGCGAACGCAACACCGATCAACTTCGGATGGAACCAGAATTGTCGTGTTCTCAGAAAAGAAAAGCAGCGGTCGAAGTAACCACTCCCCATACCGATCCGGTTACGAGCGGCGTCGAACGCAACCAGTGGTGTAATGACGATGTCGAGGTCATGCGGGTCGATAAATTCACCGTCTTCCGGTTCGAGCAGACCGAATCGATTGTACGAGAGGCCGCTGTCTGCGTTGAAGTCACGAAATCCCATCGAGCCATTTTTGCGCAATACTGGCGCAGAAACCTGTTTTCCCATTGCGAATGCGCGCGCAATTATCGGCCAGGTATCGACCTCTACATCGCTTGGCAAATAGCAGGCGATATTGCGACTGCGGCGAAAAGAGCCGTCGCGCATGAGCGTCTCACAAATTCGAGATGATGCTTTGTCGCGTTCGGCGCCAGTCAAATTTGCCCGGGCCGTGCGAATCTTTTTTCGCAACGCGCCCTGTTCGCGAACACTGGCCAAGGATGTCATCGACGCGTGCCGAAAAAGAAGGGAATGACGCCTCCCGCCTGTGCCGGTTCCGGCCGTCGCTCTCGAACCGGAGCAACAGGTGGGATCAGCCGTGGCAGCAACAGGCTTGCCGCACGGGGCGGTATTGCACAAATGCTGCCGACAGTGCACGACCCCGAGGTAATAATTTAGGGTCGAAAGTTATCCAGGCCTTTCTCGCACACTGCAGGAGGCGCCAAGATGAATCCGAGGACGGATGAGTCTTCTTCAAAGGTCGAGTTGCTGGCTTTCGCCGAGCACGTTTTCGACACGCTCGGAAATGAGTTTGAGACGATTGCCAAAGTCTCCCTCGAAAGCCTTGTCCTTAGCCTGGGCATGAATCAATTCATTCGCCATGTTCAAAGCTGCCATCACGGCGATTCGATCCAGGCCGACTACTTTTCCGCTGTCGCGGATTTCCCGCATCTTCGCGTTTAGCACTTCGGCGGAATCCAGGAGATCCGTCCGCTCACTTGCGGGACAGGAAACCTGGTACTCCTTCTCGAGAATACGAACACTGACGTGGGCATAAATGTCGTTCATTACGGGTACTCCGTCGCGATTCCCATTATCGGGGAATCGATGCTATAGATACGTCAACGAGGTGTAGCGAATGACTAAGGCGACTTATCCGCCCTGTTCCATTGCCTTCAAACGGCCGATCATTGCTTCAACACGCGCGCGTACCTGTTCATTCTTTTGCAGAAGCGTTGCACGCTCCGCAGTCAAGGTGTCTTGCCTTTGCTTTAACGATTTATTCTCATCCTGCAGCTGGTCGCATACGCGAACCAGTGCATCTACGCGCTTCTCGAGTCGCTTTAGTTCATGCTCAAACATCTTATTTCCGCCTTCAGCCATGGCGTCAATATAGAGCCGCAAACCAGCAGAATCAATCGTGAAGCGCGACGATTTGTCTTTTGCGTGGCCAGCCGATGCATTACGTGGGATCATTCGCGCCTGTAAATGGCCGCCCAGGCGGCAGTCAGGAAGCGAGGGCGCATGGTTGAGTCCATAGATCATGATGAGCTGGACGCCGCACTCAAACGTTGTGGGGCGAATTGGGATGCGGGCCAGGCGCACGGCCTGCTGTGCAGCCAGCTGGCGATCCTTGGAGCGGACGCGGGCATTGGCTGGCTGGATCAGGTCCTCGAGGGGAGCAATCCGGATAATGCGTTGCGACGCGAGTGCGAGGCGATGCTGGATACCTTGTATGCCTGTACACATCGTCAACTTGCGGAGAGGCTGTCAGAGTTCGAACCGCTGCTACCGGATGACGCGGATTCGACAATAATCAGAGCGGAAGCCATCGGGCGCTGGTGCGAGGGATTTCTCCACGGGCTCGTATCGGGACCCACTGATGAGCAACTCAAGAATCGCCTGGCCAGCGAACCGTTGAGTGACATTATCAAAGACATGCTGCAGATAACGCGGGCCACAGTCGATGATGAATCCGACCAGGAAAGCAATGAATCCGCCTACGCCGAGCTCGTCGAATATTTGCGCGTTGCCGTACAAATTACTTATGAAGAGTTGGCAGAATTTCGATCGGCGCCTGCTGGCTCGGACCTGATCCATTAATCGCGGCCTATAAGAATGAATAGAAAGGAGTTTCTCAAGCGTCGCAAGCAACTGATGCGCATGGTCGGGACAGACGGCATAGCGATCCTGCCGAGTGCACCGGTGCGTCGCAGAAGCCGTGACGTCGAGTACCGATTCCGGCAGGACAGCGATTTCTACTATCTGACGGGGTTTGCCGAACCGGATGCTGTCGCTGTATTGGTCCCGGGGCGGGACAATGGCGAATATGTCCTGTTTTGCAGAGATCACGATTCGGGTAAGGAGCTTTGGGATGGATCGCGAGCAGGCCCCAAAGGAGCGGTTGAGCATTTCGACGCGGACGATGCATTTCCGATCGACGACATCGACGATATCCTGCCCGGCATCATGGAATCCTGCCACAGCGTCTACTACACGATAGGCGCGTACGCAGATTTCGATCGAAGAATGACCGAATGGGTAAAGTCACTTCGATCCCGAAACGCTCGAGGCATTCATACGCCGGACGAGTTCGTCGCCCTGGATCATTTGCTGCACGATATGCGCCTGTATAAAAGTCGGGCGGAAATATCGGCAATGCGGCGATCCGCCAAAATTGCCGTCAGCGCGCACAAGCGCGCTATATCGGCGGTACAGCCCGGCATGTTCGAGTACGAGGTGGAGGCCGAATACGTTCACGAATTCCGCCGCCACGATGCGAGCAACTCCTATATACCGATCGTTGGCACGGGCGCAAATGCCTGCACGCTGCACTATGTCGACAACAATGCACAACTCGCCGACGGCGATCTCCTGCTGGTCGATGCCGGATGTGAGTACGACTATTACGCGTCCGACGTGACCCGGACGTTTCCTGTCAACGGCCGATTCTCGCCTGAGCAGCGCGCAATCTACGAGATCGTCCTCGAGGCACAGCTCGCGGCGATCGATAAAACCTGCATCGGTAATCACTGGAACGATCCCCATGATGCGGCCGTAAGGGTGATCACCCGCGGGCTGAAGAAAGCCGGATTGATCGAGGGCGCATTGCCGAGGCTCATTCGCGACGGTGCCTACCGCGAATACTTCATGCACCGCACCGGCCACTGGATCGGTATGGACGTTCACGATGTCGGCGACTACAAAGTCGGCGACGAGTGGCGCTTGCTCGAATCCGGCATGGTCACGACGGTCGAACCCGGAATTTATATTCCGGCAAGCCGCAAAGTACCCGCCCGCTGGCGTAACATTGGCGTTCGCATCGAAGACGATGTCGCCGTGACAAATGCCGGCCCTGACGTTCTCAGCAAAGGCCTGGCCAAGGAACCGGACGACATCGAAAGCCTGATGGCTGCATGACCGAGAGAATCAAGAATTACGATATCGTAATTGCCGGCGGCGGTATGATCGG
>Ga0255052_10001080_pt1 | contig 20912 bp, 16 predicted proteins | sample JV7_2_21_MG_FD_188632 | JGI IMG/M metagenome (GOLD analysis project Ga0255052, IMG submission 188632) | Seawater microbial communities from Jervis Inlet, British Columbia, Canada - JV7_2_21 | ecosystem: Environmental > Aquatic > Marine > Inlet | place: Canada: British Columbia | collected... | reverse complement strand
TATCTGATGGGGGATCCCTCGACAACGGAGGTCGAATCGGAGACGCTGCTCGGCAAGGCGTGGCTCGACTGGCGACGCTCGAGTATCGATCCGGACCAGGCCACGCTCTCCTCGAAGGTTGTCTCCTCACCCGACGAGCCCCCCGTCGAGAGCCAGGACACGACCCACCTGTCGGTGATCGATCGCGACGGCAACCTGGTGTCCATGACCACGACGCTGAACGGCAGCTACGGCTGCAAGGTTCTGGTTCCCGAGCTGGGATACTTCCTCAACAACGAGATGGACGATTTCACTTCTGCGGCGGGTGTGCCCAACCTCTACGGCCTGATCCAGGGTGAAGCCAACACCATTGCCCCGGGTAAGCGCATGCTCTCTTCCATGAGCCCGACCATCGCCTGGAAAGGGACCGAATCCCTGGCCATCGGAGCTCGCGGCGGCTCCAAGATCCCCACCGCCACCGTGCAGGTATTGCTCAACATCCTGGTCGACAGGGACCCTCTGCAGGCGGCGGTCAATCGGCCACGTTTGCACCATCAATGGTTGCCTGATCAACTGGGTACCGAAGACGATGCTCTCAGTCCCGAGACGCGGATAATCCTCGAGGGCCTCGGCCACGGGATAGAGCTCCTAGAGTGGGGTGCCAAGGTCAACGTGGTACAGGGTCTCGAAGACGGCAGGCTGGCCGCGGCTGCAGATCCACGCGGCCCCGCAGCCGCCGGCGTCGTCAACCCCACGCACTGATCCAGAAAGCGAGGACTTGTCCGAGATGAAAACCACCACCTCTTTTCTGTGCTCGATGTCGATCCTCCTCGCGGGCCTCGCCTGGATCGCTTGTTCCCGGGGCGCACCCGAGACGCCACCGCCGGCTGCCTCCGTCGCGAACGATGCCCTCGGGATTGCCATCGCTGCCATCCCCGAGCCCTTTGTGGTCACCTCCAATGACGGCCCGAGCTTGGAGCTCCAGGCAACAGGCGAGACCGGTGTCGCGACTCTTCACATCGAAGCCACCGACGAGCTGGCCGGCGGCATCAATCTGGTTGCCGAGGCGGAAAGCATGCAGGACTGGTTCGAGCAGCAGCCCGACGGCAAGTTTTTCGGCAATCTGGAGCTCGGCACACCCCACGGTCCCGCATTTACTTCCCGGGGCTCGTATCTGGAAGACGGCGTTGCGGTCGAAGAGCTCTGGGTCTTCTCTCTACATCCAACGTCCAATCGCATGCTGCGATTGGCCTATCGTTACCCGCCGGGTGAGGGCAAGGAACGCCTGCAGGAGTTGGCCAACGCGCTCGGTGAGATAGAGGCCTACGAGGCCGCCGACAACTGATCTTTGTACTGCAATTGATAAAGGCGGTAGTAGATTCCCCGCTGCGCCAGCAGCTCCTGATGAGTACCCTGCTCACGCAACTGCCCCCGGTGCAGAACGACGATCCGATCGGCGCGCTGGATCGTCGACAAACGGTGAGCGATCACCAGGCTGGTGCGGCCCAGGAGCAGCCGATTCAGCGCGCTCTGGATCTTCTGTTCGGTCTCCGTATCCACTGAAGAGGTGGCCTCATCCAGGATCAAGATGCGAGGATCGAACGCCAGGGCTCGCGCAAAGGCGATCAGCTGCTTCTGACCAACCGATAGGCCAGCTCCCCTCTCGCGGACTTCCGCCTCGAACCCAGCCGGCGACTGCTCGATGAACTCCAGGGCATGGACTTCCTGAGCCGCCCAGCGCAGTCTCTGGGCATCGATGGCTTGCTCTCCCAGCCGGATGTTGTCGGCCACCGTGCCCGAAAACAGAAAGACATCTTGCAGAACCATGGCAATGGACCCGCGTAGAGCCGCCAGACCCCACTGTCTGACATCGACTCCATCCACCCTGACGCTGCCCTGTTGAACTTCGTAGAACCGCAGCAGCAGATTTGCCAGGGTACTCTTGCCAGCACCGGTATGCCCGACCACGGCCAGAGTCTCGCCCGGTTCGATCCGAAACGAGATTCTCTCCAACACCGGTTCACCCTCGAGATAGGAAAAGGTGACATCGTCGAACTCGACGGCACCCTCGGTAGTTTCCGGCACGAACGCTGAATCCGGTTCCTGCAAGTCGAGTGGCTCATCGAGGAGGGCAAAGATCCTCTCCGAGCTGGCCATAGCAGCCTGCAAGATGTTGTATTTCTCCGACAAGTCGGCCAGAGGCTGGTAGAAGCGCTGGGCATACTGAAGAAAGGCCACCAGGGATCCGACTGACAGAATCCCCGCCAGCACCTTGCCGCCGCCGTACCAGAGGATCAAGGCGATACCCAGGGCGGTGACCAGCTCGACCCCAGGGTAGTAGACCGCGTAAAAAAAGATGGCCCGGACATTGGCCCTTCGGTGAGCGTCATTGATGCCGGAGAACTCCTCGAATACCTGCGTCTCGCGGGTGAAGAGCTGCACCACCGACATTCCTGTGATGTGCTCTTGCAGGTAGGCATTGATGCGAGCCAGCCTCACCCTGACCTCGCGATAGCTCTGCCGGGCGCGAATCTTGAACCAGAGAGTCAACAGAGTCAGCAGCGGCAAGATGGCGAAGCTCACCAGAGCTAGCCGCCAATCGAGCCAGAAGAGGACCCCCATGATGCCGACCAGCAGCAGGATGTCACCGATGATGGCCACGATGCCGGCCGTGAACAGCTCGTTCAAGGCATCCACATCGTTGGTAACCCGGGTCACCAGTCTGCCCACCGGGTTGCGATCGAAGAAGGCGAGCGGCAAGCGATTCATCTGCCCATAGATGTCCCGCCGCAAGTCGAACATGATGTGCTGGCCCATCATCTGCATGATGTAGCTCTGCCAGTAGAGGACCACAAACGTCAGGAGCAGGGAACCCAGATAGAGGAGGGCCACCACACCCAGACCGGTGGCTGCCGACACCTCTAGTCCCCTGCGGGCGATCTCCGCGTCGATCCAGCGGCTCACAACCGACAGGCTCTGGGGCTGCTCGTCGAAGGGACGGACGAAGAGATCCAGCGCTACAGCAGTGGCGAGCGGTCCGACCAACTGGAGCAAAGATGAGACCACGATCAGGAGGACGGCGGCCAAGACCATCCGACGATAAGGGACCAGATAGATCCACAGGCGCCGCATGAGACGGGCGTCGTACGCCTTGCCGAGAGTCGACTCTTCGGAGGAATCCACAGCGTCAGTCATCGAGATTGCTTAAGATAGCACTGACGAAAAAGTGTTTATTAATGGTAGGTTGTGACGTATACAACTGTTCTTGGTGAGTCGTTGATGGTATAAACTTAGCCAAAATGCTCTGCCCACGGCAGTTAGGGGAAAATCCATGCCACCGACATTGAATTCGATGCTCAAAACGATGGTCGAGCAGGGTGCTTCGGACCTGCATCTGACGACGAACTCGCCGCCTATGATCAGGATCGATGGGACCCTGCGACCGCTCAACGCGCCGCCCCTGAGCCCTTCTGACTCCAAACAGATTTCCTACTCCATTCTCACAGACAAGCAGAAGCAACGACTGGAAGAGAATCTGGAGCTGGACTTCTCCTTTGGCATCAAGGGATTATCTCGATTCCGAGCCAATGTCTTTCATCAGCGGGGGGCGATCGCCGCCGCCTTCCGACAGATCCCCTACGAGATCCGCAGCTTCCGCGAGCTCGGGTTGCCACCGATCGTCGAGACTCTGTGCAAGAAGCCCCGCGGTCTGGTCCTGGTGACGGGCCCCACGGGCTCAGGCAAGACCACTACGCTGGCGGCCATGCTCGACCGGGTCAACCAGGAACGCAGCGAGCACATCGTCACCATCGAGGATCCGGTGGAGTACCTGCACAGCCACAAGGGCTGTATCGTCAATCAGCGGGAGCTCGGCGCCGATACCCACAGCTTCGCCAACGCCCTGCGATCGGTCTTGCGCCAGGATCCGGACGTGGTGCTCATTGGTGAGATGCGTGACTTCGAGACCGTCGAGGCGGCGCTGCGCATCGCCGAGACCGGTCACCTGACCTTCGCCACCCTGCACACCAACTCGGCGGCGGAGACTCTCAATCGAATCATCGACGTCTTCCCGCCTCATCAACAGGCCCAGATCCGCGTGCAGCTCTCTTTCGTTCTGCAGGGCATCATGTGTCAGTCCCTGCTGCAGAAGGCCAGCGGCAAGGGTCGGGCCCTGGCGATGGAGATCCTCATTCCGACGGCGGCCATCCGCAACCTCGTCCGCGAAGACAAGATTCACCAGATCTACGGCATGATGCAGACTGGCCAGACCAAATACGGCATGCAAACTTTCAACCAGTCCCTGGCCGCCCTTTATTTCAAACGCCAGATCACTATACAGACCGCCATTGCACGCTCCTCTTACCCGGACGAGCTGCAAGAGATCATCTCCCGAGGCGCAGGCAGTTTGAACCCTTCGCTCATCAACCCGCGGGCCCAGGCCGCGAAGCAGCAATAAGGAGCCGATTCGATGCCCAGCTACCTTTGGAAGGGAAAAGGCCGCGCCGGACAGATCCAGGAGGGCGTCCTCCTGGCGGACACGCGAGATGCCGCCGCGGCCACGCTCCGCCGGCAGCAGATTCAAGTCACCTCGATCAAGGAAAAGGGCAAGGAGTTCCCTCTCCTGCCCAAGCTCCCGGTGCTCATCAGCGACAAGATCATCGCCGTCTTTACCAGACAGTTCTCCGTCATGCTCGATGCTGGATTACCGCTGGTGCAGTGTCTGGAGATTCTCGGTGACCAGGAAGAGCACAAGCGGTTCCGGCAGATCATCATTCAGGTGCGGGTCGATGTCGAATCGGGTAGCTCCCTGGCCGACGCCATGGCCAAGCACCCGCCGGCGTTCGACAATCTCTACGTCCATATGGTAGCCGCGGGCGAGGCCGGCGGTATCCTGGATATCATCCTCCAGCGACTGGCCATCTATCTGGAAAAGGCCGTCAAACTCAAGGCACAGGTAAAGTCGGCCCTGATCTACCCGACGACTGTCTTGACCATCGCCGCTCTGGTGGTCTGGATCATTCTCTGGAAGGTCATTCCCGTGTTTGGCCAGCTCTTTGCCGGTCTTGGCGGCGAGCTTCCCTTTCTGACTCGATTCGTGGTCGCTGCCAGCCGCACCGTGGCCCGGTACTCCTGGCTCATCGTGATCCTCATCATCGCCGGCCTGTTTGCCATCCGGGGCTACTACAAGACGCACCGTGGGCGTCGGGTCCTGGACGGCCTGCTGCTGAAGATCCCGGTGCTCGGAATGATCATGCGCAAGATCGCCGTCGCCCGGTTCTGCCGCACCCTGGCCACATTGACGTCCTCGGGTGTACCGATCCTCGATGGTCTGGAGATCACCGCCAAGACCGCGGGTAACGCGGTAATCGAAGACGCCATCATGGCCGTCCGCAAGAGCGTCGAGGAAGGTAAGACCATCAGTGGACCCCTGGGTGACACCAAGGTGTTCCCGACGATGGTGGTGCAGATGATCAACGTCGGTGAGCAGACGGGAGCCCTGGATCAGATGCTCTCCAAGATCGCCGATTTCTACGAAGAAGAGGTCGATACAGCGGTCGCCGGAATGGTGAAACTGATCGAGCCCCTCATGATCGTGGTCCTGGGCGGCATAATCGGTGTCATCGTCACCGCTATGTACCTGCCCCTCTACACGATTCTGGGAAAGATCGGCTAGATCGAGCCTGACGGCAGGAATCTCGTCACCGCATGATCTGCAGCGGTGGCAGTGGGGATGACTACTCGAATTCCTGAAGCGTTTGCCCAACAGGAGAGCGCCAGCTCGGAGCCGCTGCGACGGCAGCTGCGCTGGATCATCGGCATTCGGCTGGTCATCGTCACCAGCGTCCTGCTGCCTTACTTCCTCCTACAGCTGAGCGCCCCCGACGAAGAGCTCGGTCTCGATTTCCTCTATGGCCTGGCCGGGCTGACCTATGCCGCCAGCCTGTTCTATATCGTCTTGTTGCGGGTCCTGCGGAAACGCTGGGCTCTACAGGTATTTGTCCAGTTCTTCGGTGACCTCCTTCTGATCACCGGCCTGGTCTTCTTCTTCGGCGGCATCGCCAGCCCGTTCTCCATTCTCTACTTCATTGTCATCATCGTCGCTTCGGCGCTCTTCCGCCGTCGGACGGGCTTTGCGGTCGCCGCCCTGGCCGGTCTTCTCTACAGCTCGACGGTCCTCGGTCTCAGTCTGGGCTGGCTGCCTCAACCGCCGACCATGGCGGGCACCGTGACCCAAGAGGCGGCGGCGGTGCAGCCGCCCCTGATGCGAGAGGAGGTGGTCCCGGCCTGGCCAGACATCCCACCCTGGCGGATCATCTACAACCTCTTTACCCACATCTTCGGCTTCTTCATGGTCGCCTATCTGACAACCCGTCTGGCCCAGAACATCTTTCGTGCCGAGCAGCGGCTGCTGGAAAAGCAGGAGGACCTTGCCGATCTCCAGATCGTCCATCGGGACGTGATTCAGTCGATCCCCAGCGGGCTCATCACCTGCGACCTGGACGGAGTTGTCACCAGCGCCAACCTGGCGGCGCAGGAGATACTCGGCAAGACGGTCCTGGAGCTCGTCGGCTGGCCGGTTGTCAATCTCGGTCTCTTCAGTGAGGAGCAGTGGGAGGAGCTGAGCGTCAACGCCGGCGAGTACCCCCGAGCCCGACCCGAGGCGACCTACCGACGGCAAGGTGCTGTCCGCTACATCGGATACTCGGTGACACCCCTGACCAATGCAGACGAGGTACGAACCGGCTACATCCTGATCTTCCAGGACCTCTCGGAGTGGCGAAAGCTGCAGGAGGAGCTGCGAATGAAGGACCGCCTGGCGGCAGTGGGTGAGCTGGCGTCCGGCATTGCGCACGAGGTGGGCAACCCGTTAGCGGCAATCTCCGGCTCGGTCCAGATGCTCTCGCAGTCGATGGACGAGGGGCCTGGTCCGAACCGCCTGCTCGAAATCATTCTCAAGGAGAGTCAGCGGCTCGATCGCTCGATCAAGAGCTTCCTCCAGTTCGCCCGACCCAAAGAGCGGTCGAACGTCCGCTTTGATATCGCTCGTCTTCTCGAGGAGCATCTGCAACTGCTCCGCAATAGCGCCGAGGTCTCGGCACACCATAAGCTGGAGCTCGAAGTCGAGCCCGACTCGGTCAGCCTGATCGCCGACCCTGATCAGATCAGTCAAATCTTCTGGAATCTGGCACGCAACGCCCTGCGGGCCATGCCCGACGGTGGGACGTTGAAGGTGCACGGACGCCTCGAAGGCCAGAGATATCTGATCCTTTTCTCCGATACCGGCTGTGGTATGACCGAAACCGAACGTGACAGAATGTTTCATCCGTTTCGGTCGTTCTTCGACGGCGGCTCCGGCATCGGAATGGCAATCGTCTATCGCATCGTTCAGGAGCACGGGGGCCGCCTACACGTCGAGAGTCGACCCGACGAGGGAACCACCATCACCGTCGAGTTCCCATCCGCCCAGTCGTTGGTGCCCATCGCCAGCGCCGAGGCCTGAGCCATGAACGCAAAGATCCTGGTCGTTGACGACGAACAGAGTATCCAGGAATTTCTCCGCCTGCTGCTCGAAGAGAACGACTTTCAAGTCGCTACCGCCGGCTCCGTCGCGGACGGACGGTCGCAATTCCAGCAGGACAGCTTCGATCTGGTGCTCTGCGACATCATCATGCCCGACGGCAACGGTCTCGACCTCCTACAGGAGATCAAGCAGCAGGACGCCCGCACCTCGGTCATCATGATGACGGCCTACACATCCACCAAGTCGGCGATCGAGGCCATGAAGCGGGGGGCCTACGATTACATCTCCAAGCCCTTCGACGTCGAGGAGCTCAAGGTCGTCATCCAGAAAGCCCTGGAGAAGACCGAACTGGTCGACGAGAACATCTTCCTGCGGCGCGAGTTGGAGGAGAAGTACCGATTCGCCAACATCATCGGCCGTAGTCGCCCCATGCAGGAGATCTTTTCTCTCATCGAGCGCGTCGCGCGCACTGTCTCCACAGTCCTGGTCGAAGGCGAGAGCGGCACCGGCAAGGAGCTCATCGCCCGCGCTGTCCATTACGAGAGCGCCCGGGCCTCCAACCGCTTCCTGTCGGTCAACTGCGGCGCTCTGCCCGAGGATCTGCTGGAGAGCGAGCTCTTCGGCCACGAACGCGGGGCCTTCACCGGTGCCGTGCGGGAGAAGAAGGGCCTCTTCCGCGAAGCCCACGGGGGCACGCTGTTTCTGGATGAGATCAGCGAAATGTCGCCCTCTATGCAGGTCAAGCTCCTGCGGGCACTGCAGGAGAAGAAGGTCAGAAGGGTTGGCGGTAGTCAGGAAGAGTCGGTCGATGTACGAATCATCGCCGCCACCAATCGCGACCTCAAAGAGCAGACCGAGAATGGCCAGTTCCGTGAGGATCTCTTCTATCGAATCAATGTCATCCCGGTTCGCCTGCCTCCTCTGCGTCGGCGCCGGGAGGACATTCCGCTGCTGGTCGACTTTTTCATCAAGAAGTACAGCAAGAGCATGGAGATCGAGCCCAGGAAGATCTCGGTCGAGGCCATGCGTATGTTGGAGAGCTACCACTGGCCGGGCAATGTTCGCGAGCTGGAGAATGTCATCGAGCGCGCCCTGGCGCTGTCGACGGGCGACGCCATGACCAGCGACGATCTCCCCATCCATCTCATGCAACCGCAACCCGACCTGGGCGACGAGATGACCCTCCCCGACAGCGGGCTCCAGCTGGAGCCCTATTTGGACGACATGCGACGCCAACTCATGACCCAGGCCCTCGACCGTTGCAACGGCATCCAGACCCAGGCTGCAGATCTGCTGGGTATGACCTTTCGGTCGTTCCGGTACTACGCAAAAAAGATGGGTCTAATGGGTTCGGACGAGAGCGAGACAGCAGAGCTCGTCGACTGACTATTCATTTGTCTTTGCTACTGGTGGCCGTCGATTCCTTCTCTTTGGGAGTCGCGGCCGGCTTACTCTCGGCCTTCTTCTCTTTGGGCTCATCGCTGCCGGAGCCGCTTTTCTTGGCGTAGTCGGTGACATACCAACCTGTCCCCTTGAACTGGAAGGCAGGAGCGGAGAGAAGCCGCTTCATCTCACCACCACATTCGTCGCAGGGACCGATGGGAGGAGCCCCCACACGCTGGATCACCTCCGTGCGGTGACCGCAGCTATCGCACTCGTACTCGTAGAGTGGCACGGCTCTCGCCTCCCCTCAAGCCTTCTTGCCTCCAGAGCCCAGCTTGATCTTCACGGGTCCCTGGCGAACAGGCTTCTTCTCGGCAACTTTGGCCTGACCCTGGGGACAGACCAGGTGGAGAATCTGGAATGCATACAACAGCTTGGCAATATCTGCTGCCGGCTTCGGATCTTGGGAGCAGAGCTCGTACAGACTTTTCTTGCCGTCCACGGATCTCAAGATCTTGAAATCGCCAACATCGAGACCGGTCTCCACCAGATCCTCGGGTTCGAAGCAGGGCTCGAGAACAGTCTCTTTCTGGCCGAGACGTGCCACCATCAGTTTCGCGTCCGGGGCCTGTCGGATCCCCTTGATGATCACCTGGCGAATGGGTAGTTGGATCTGGACCATTTCCTCGGCTTCCAGCTCACCGATGCCAAACGTGACCTCGCCCTCTTCCCAATAGAAGAGACTCCAAATGATGGCCTCGATCTGCTCACGAATGGCCCTCAGCACCTGGGCCGGTGAGAGTAGGCCGCGCTCGAGAAGCATGACACCAAGTCGCTTGTTGGAATGTCGTCTCGCGCTGGCGAGCTCCTCGAGGATCTCGCCGCGCACCGACTTCTTCGCCAGCAGATGGGCTCCCAGGCTGTCCTCTCGGCTGGTCGAGCTGGCGTGAATGACATAACCCGCCCGCAGGTAGACCCGCTTGATGACGCGGTCCTGTTGGGCCTCCACCACCCCCGGCACGTGAAACCGGTCGATGGTGTACAGCATCTCCGGCAACGACGTTTGGGAGAGATCGCCGCGATACGTGTAGGAGCTCTTGACCACTTGTCGTTCCTGCCAATGGAAAATCGTCGGGCCCGGCGGTGAAGACCACGATGGCGGGCATCAGAAGACGCGAAAGTATACCATCGCACCTGGCAGCTTCCCTGTGGCGTTCAACACCTTTGACCACCGTCAGAAAGAGAATTCCGGGGCGACCGACATGATTCCACCCGCAGAGGCCTGGCAGCGCATCGAGGAGCATCTGAAAACTTTGCCCACCGAGTCCGTGCCGCGGGCAGAGGCCGTCGGCCGGGTGCTGGCGGAGCCACTCCTCGCGACGGTCGACGTGCCAGGCCTGGACGTCTCCGCCATGGACGGATTCGCCGTTGCCGGGGAGTTGAATTCTGGCCAGATTCTGCCAGTCACGGCCACCATTGCGGCGGGTGACCCACCCGGAGCCCGGCTCGAGCCTGGCAGCGTCGTCAGTATCATGACCGGCGCACCGACCCCCGCCGGCACCGATCGAGTCCTACCCGTCGAGCAGACTGTGTTGCGCGGCGATAGTGAGATCGAGATCCTCTCGGGTGTTCCGGTCGATGCCCACATCCGCCACCAGGGTGAAGTCCTGCGACGCGGGACGGATCTCTTATCGCCGCCGGCTCCCCTGACTCCAGCAGCTCTCAGCCTGTTGGCTACTCACGGCTACGACTCCATCGTCGTCCATCGTCGGCCGCAGGTGGCCGTCCTGGCGACGGGAGACGAGGTGATTCCACCCGACGTGGACCCGCAACCTGGCCAACTCCGCGACTCCAACACCGACTTCCTGCTGGCAGCGGGCCGGAGCCTTGGGCTCTCTTTTATCTCCCTGGGAATCGCCCCGGACCACCCCGACGCCCTGCGCACGAGGATCGAACAGGGTCTCGAGTCTGACGTGTTGCTCATTGGCGGCGGGGTCTCCATGGGCGAATTCGATTTCGTCGAAGACATTCTCGCCGAGTTGCGCTGCGAGGTGCTCGTCGACGCTGTCGCCACCCAACCGGGCAAACCGCTGGTCGTCGCTAGACACCCCAACGGTTTCGTCTTCGGCCTGCCAGGAAATCCGGCCTCCGTGATGGTGGGCTTCTGGTTGTTTGTTCGACCGGTGCTACGACGTCTGCAGGGCATTCCGGACGCGTTTTGGTCGGGATCCCTGAGGGGTGAGCTGGCAGGACCCCTGCCGGGTGCCAAGGCCCGTGATCGGTTCCTATCGGCAGAGGTTCGCTTCCAGTCCAACCGCGTGCTGGTCACCCCAAGGCTTGCCAAGGGCTCTCACGACCTGGCCGCCTTCGCCAGGGGATCGGCCCTGGTCAGGATCGCCGCCAGGGCCCAACCGGCCTCACCCGGCGACCCGTGTGAAATCCTGCCTTTCGTCGATTGGCAGAACTGGTAGGACAGCCTCAGTTCAAGTAGCCCAGAGCCCGCAAAGCCTCGGCCGCCTCGTCGGTCAGCTCGAGCTCCTCCCCGGCTAGTTGGCGAGCCGAGGTCTCGATCAGGTGACGACGGAGCAAGAGCCCGAGATTGGCGTAGAGATAGGGTTGCTCACCCACCAGGTTCTCGCTCTCCCCGGGATCCTCATCCAGGCGAAACAGCATCTGCACCTGATGCCGCGGCCAGGAGATCAACTTCCAGGTAGGAGTGCGGGCGGCAACCATGAAGTTTCTTGGATGACTGGTGCGAAAAAACAGCAGGCGCGCGGGTTCACCATTCAGCACCCTCTCGAGCAGGTCGAGACCGCCCACCCGATCATCGGGCGGACTTCCGAGGTACCCGAGGATCGTGGGCACGACATCGAGAACCGACGCCTGACGCAGGGTGTCGATCGATTCGGGAGCTCGATTGCCTGGCAAGCGCACGATCAGTGGCACGTGCAGCATCTCGTCGTAAAGCGTGGTGTTGTGACCCTGCCGACCATGCTCCATGAAGGCTTCACCGTGATCCGAAGTGATGATGATCAGGGCGTCGTCGAAACGCCCCACATCCTTCAAGACTTCCAGCACCCGAGCTACCGCCGCATCGGCGACGAGCAGGTTGCCGTCGTAGAGCCCGATCAAGTGGTCGAGGTCGGCGCCCTCTAGAGTCTCTAGACCGAGGCTATAGGGCTTGAGCGACATCCCCGGCCAGATCGGACCTTTGTAGTCGGGATCGGTAAAACGATCGAATTCTTCCCCGGGATCGTAGGGCTGATGGGGAGGCAGATAATGGAGCTGCAGGAAGAGCGGCTGCCCTGCGGCCTGGTTGCGGATCACCTCTGCAGCCAGCCGGGACATATTGAAGGGGCCGTGGTCCGGGGAGTCCCGCCCCCAGAGCTCGCGAAACTCGGCGAAACCCTGATCCAGATTCTGGGCTGCCGAGTTGTTGGGTGTGGCCGAGAAGCCGACCGTGTGGTACCCGAGTCTCTGCAGGTACTCGGCCAGGGTCGTAATCTCGTCGCTGAGTTGCTGCCCCTTGCCCACCTCTCCACCCGGCAGAAAAGGGATGCCGGTGATCAGGGCCGGTATCGAGCACGATGTCGTGGGACACTCCGAGAACGCATGGCGAAAAGAGAGAGCGTTTCGGCTGAGCTCGTCGATGGCCGGCATGGTCTCATGGGGGTAGTCCCAACCCGGAAACCGGTCACCTCGGGCGGCATCGAGAATGATCAGCACAACGTCCGGGAGCTGTCCGTCGCTCGCTGGTGGAGGTGTCGGCACCGAGACGGCCCGTTCGGAGTCGCCGTGGCTGAGACGCAGCTCGCCGATCTCCAAACGACCACCCCCGCCGGCGATCTCGACCTCCAGACAGAGAGCGACACGCCGACCCCGCAGCGCTCTGACCGAGACGCTCTCCGAATAAGCGTCACCGGCAGGAAGGCGACTCGATAGCAGCCCCAGCGGTTGCCCGGTCTCGTCCAGAACAAAGACACGGAGAGCGGCGGAGACGGCGCCCGCTGTCCGGGCGGCAATGGAGATCTCGTCGGCGTCCTTGGGGACCACCCATGGGATCACATAGACCCCGGAGCGGTCGAGCTCCAGGCTCCCTGTCGTAGACCGCGTGACGTCGGTCGAAGGCCACCGATCGGCGGGGCCTCGGCCCTCCTCCTCCAACACGGCCGGCAGGGGCAGCCACATGGCCGGATTCTCAGGCGGTACCGCGCGGAAATCGCGCCGGTCTACGACACCCGACTCGGGGACAAACCCACCAGATTGAAAAGGGATCGAGGCGGTACTCTCCGGCTTGGCGCTCTCCTGGCCACCGCAGGCCAGGCATACGACAACCGAGACTGCGGCTACAAGAGACAGACGGGAGATAGGCACGATCGGGGCGTCAGCCAGATTGGGCTCGACACCCCGATCTTATTTCAGTCCAGCTCAGGCCGACGGCAGGGAGCCCCTGACCGTCAGGATGATCAGGGCACCGGCCAGGATCAGCAAGGCCAAGGCTGCCATGCCGAAGCCGGGCATGATCGGGACGGGAATCCCACAATCCACACCAGGGGACCACTCGCCGCCGATGTCATCCACGCAAAGCGCTTGTGTGAATGTACCGCCAGGCTCTGTCCAAAGAACGACGCAGACTTCTCCCAGGGGATCGAAATCGGCCACACAGGAACCGTCCCAATCAAAGCCGCCCTTGGCTGCAACGTCCTCGCAGGTAGCGCCCTCCCAGAATTCCGTAAGCTCATCGACCGAAGTGCACTCCTGTTCGGTGAATCCGTCGGCGCAACCGGCCAGCTCGAATTTGCCTTCCGGCAAGGCCCCTTCACCATCCCAGATGTCGAACAGACTCACCACGAAGCAGGCGCCCGTGCCCCCATTTCCTGCCAGGGCCACTCCGGGCACCAGGGCCACACAAAGCCCAACGAGAACAAACAGATTCAGCTTCCTCATGGTCCTTCCTCCTTCTCGTTTTGCACGGCAACCGCTTCCCACTCCGGAACCGGCAGGCCGCCACGACACCAACAATCAAATCGCTGTGGTGGCAGGAATCTATCACTTGCAGCTGAGACAGGCGAATCCGGGAACACCACACGGCTGGTCCTACCCAAGCATGTCGATCGGCCTACCTTGTTGGCGGACCGTTGATCCAGGAAGACGGTTTCGAGTCAGGCGACACTTCTGGGTGGGCTGCGCAAGAACCACCGCCTTAGAGTGCACCGGCTGGACCGCGACCTGGCGGTCACCTCGTGGCCTCTAAAACTCTCAGCTGGTAGCCGCGGGCGGCCAATGCCTCGCCTCTTGCTAGCAGCTCCGCCGCGACCGCCTGGTGGAACGGAGCGGAGCCGGGGGCTAATCCGCGAACTCGATCGGATGCCGCCACTTCGGCCTCCAGCCCGGTGATTCGTTCGAGCTCGGCCTTCGCCTCCTCGATCCGTTCGGAGGCACGGACCTCTTGACGGGAGGCGATATGCCGCGGGTTGACGGCGTAGGAACGTTCGAAGGCGGCCAGTGAGCGGTCGAATAGACCGTTGCGACGATAGATCAGCCCGAGGTTGTAGAACAGGACATCGTTGTTGGAGGCAGCGGCTCGAGCCTTTTCGAACTCGCTCTCCGCCCGCAGCCAATCCTGGTGCTCCAGCGTCAGACCCAACATGTAATGGAAGTGCCCAATCAAATTCTGGGTCAAGTAGTCCTTGGGAACCCGAGGGTCGCTCTCGCCTTCGAGCTCCCACTTGTCGATCTCTGCCAGATCCGGGATGCGCCCCGCGCGCTCGATCTTGAAGGTCAACCCCCTGGGAACGACTGCCAGACCCGGGACTTCCCAGTTGGGGTGATGGGTGAAATAGAGCGGATCCGTGGCGGGATCGAACCGCAAGGGTGGCAGGTCGGCCTGCCCCACCCCTTGCAGAACGAGGTCGATGTCCGGTCGCAACCCCTCCACCAGATGAAGATAGATCAGGACAAAGAGAATGTTGTCGTCGGTGGCGCTGAGATGTGCTCCCGGGGGTACCTCGCTCAGCAGAGAGCGGCTGAAATCCTCGGCAATCTCATAACGGCTGCGGTCGAACCTGGGATAGCGCACGACCACCATGACCAGCGGTAGGATCATCGCGGCCGGCAGCCAGCGCGGCCAGCGCCGCATCAGGACCTCGACACCCAGACCAGCCAGCAATGCCACCACCACATAGGTGGGAACGTAGTAGCGGTGCCAGATAAAGAGATCCGAGCGGGAGCCGTGCAGCGCCATGGCCACGAAGTTACCCAGCATCGCCAGCACCAAAAGCAGGGCGGGCCAGCGCCGTGCCCGCATGGCCAGCAGGCCGATCAAGGCAAGTACAGCCCCGATCCACCAGAGCTCCTCGCCAATGCTGCGTAGAAAGTCGACGCCGATCACAAGCAGGTCGCGCGGTGACTCGATCCAGGCCCGCTCCCAGGCTTCGCGACGGAGCACCACCGCCAACCAACGATCGAGGGTTTCGGGGTCCCCCCAGTCGAGTCTGGGGTCGGCCCTGGAGCGGAGCGGCTGATAGAGGTAGGGCGACAGGCCAAAGACGCCTGCTGCAAGACAGGAGGCGAGCGTCATCCAGCGACGCACCAGGTTGCGGTCGACCACCAGAGCCCAAGCTGCCAGCACCAGCACAAAGACACCCATGTAGGTGTGGTTGCTAGCCCCCAGCGCCGCGACCAAGACCGCTGCCACCAGCCAGCGATCCTGCCGCTCCTGCCACCAACGTGTCGCCAGGATCAAGGCCGCCACAAGAAAGAAGGCATTGAGGCTGTAGACCCTTTGGATGTTGGCCTGAGACCAGAAGCTGGGACTGAGCGCCAGCAACGTGGCGGAGAAAAGGGACGCCCAGTGATTCAGACCCAATCGGGTTCCGAGCCTGAAAAGACCCGTCGCCGCGGCGGCGGCGAAGACCGCACTGAACAGGCTCATGCGCAGCGCCACGGTGCCGATGGGTGCTACGAGGGTCCACAGCTTCCCCAGCAGAACGTAGAGGGGATAGCCGCTCGGATGGGGGATGCCCAGGGTATGAACCGCGGCCACCAGCTCGCCGCTGTCGCCGACGTAGATGGTGCGACAAGCACCGATTGCGTAGAGCAGAAGGAAGGCCAGAAAGAGCCCTGGAGTCTGCCACCTCTGGGTGCGGCCCACGCCCCCTGGACCTGCAACCTGCTCCACTATTGGCTGTTTCCCTGGGTCTGGAGCCGCTCGAGGTTCTGGCGAAAAAGAGCGTTGTCCGGCTCCAGCTCGAGAGCCTTCTGCAGGGCGGCGATAGCCACAGACCGGTCACCCATCAGATAGGCCACGTTCGATCGGTACTGATAGACCAAACCGTAGTCGGGAGCGATCAGGGCAGCCTGGTCCAGCAACAGCATCGCCTCGCTGTAGTTGCCGCGGCGGGCCTCTTCGGCCGCGCCCTCGGCCAGCACCCTGGCATCGGCCTCGGCCTGGCTCTGCGGCTCATCTGTAGCCGAGCTGCCCGTCAGTCGGTGCAGGGCGACACGGGAGGGTTCGTAGCCAGGACTGTATCGGAGCGCTGTCCGGTAGTCGGCGATCGCTGCCGCTGGATCCCCCCGGCGCTCGTAAACGACCGCACGGTTGTGGTAGGCCTCCACATTCAAGGGGTCCTGCTCCAGGGCGGCATCGAGGTGGACCAGAGCCTCATCGAACCGGCCGAGTGCCCCCAGGGCTCCGGCCAGGCTGGTCTGCACCGCCGATTCCTCGGGCGTCTCTGCCAGCAGTTGCCGGTACATCTCCACCGCTTCCTCGTAGTGTCCGTCCTCGAAGGCGATGGCCGCCAGGTTGCGATCTCCCTCCACAGACCGCCTGCTGCCCAGATAGCCCAGAGCCTCCAGTCGATCGAGGACAGCTTGATCCACCTTTTCATCACGGGCCCGCGGGGCTGCGAGCCGATCCCCCGAATTCTCGTACGATGCAACTCGCTCCACATCGGCCTCGAAAGTCAGGGCTTCTGCCAACACCCTGCCCGGCATCTCGCGGGAAGCGGGCAGTCCCAGCAGATTCAACAAGGTCGGTGTCACGTCCAGGAGCTGCGGTCGGTCGAGCCTGGCGGCCTTGCGAATGCCCCTGCCGTAGAAATAGAGAATCCCTTCGGTGCGATGGAAGTACTCACTGACCCGGCGCATGTCGCGAGTGCGACTGGGATCGTCATGCAGCTCCCCCAAGCGAAAGCCATGATCCGACAGCACGACCAGTGTCGTGTCGTCGTCGATCACCGACAGGTACTCACCGATCAGCTCATCGGCGAACAGATACATGCTCTCCACAGCTTGTCCAAAGCGTCTCTGTTGGGCGGCCAATTCCCCGGCCAGGCCTGCCGACCGAAATAGATGCCCGAAAAGATGCGAGGTGGAGTCGACCCCTTCGATGTAGATCATCTCTAGAGCCGGGTGCTCTGACTTCCACAGCTCGAGGCCGATGTCCCGGTAACTCTTGGCGGTGGCCAGTGCCCATCTGAAGTGGCTCAAATCGTCGCCTAGATCGAAGGGTCGGGAGAGCTCCTCGGCACTCACATTCACGAAACGTGACAGCTCCTCGTGACTCAGATCCGTCGGTCGATGAAGAAGTGGTTGGAGCGCATCGGCAAGCTCCGGTGGATGAGTCTTGGACTCGCCTCCCTCGCCGCCGGTGAACCCCTCTGCAAACAGAAAGTGATAAGCCATGTGATCGCTGACTACCACCCCATCAATGGGCTCCGGTGGCCAGGTGGCCCACCAGCCCACGACTACCGGTCGTCTGCCGGCCTCACCGGCGATGTTCCACAGCGCCGCCACCCGGCGCATGTCGCTGGTCACCGGTAACCTATCGCCGGTCTGCGGGTCGGCGGCGACAAAAAGACCGATCACGTGCTCGCCGGGGGATCGGCCCGTGGCGATGGTGGTCCAGATGATGGGGCTGAGCAGCGGCTTCTGGCTGACCAGCCGACCGTAGGTACCCTCTTGCCGCATCTTGGCGAGGTTGGGAAGCTTGCCCTCGGACATCAGGAGGTCGATGGCTTGGGGGTCGAGGCCATCGATCCCCAGCACCAGAACCCGGCCTGCGGGCTCGCGTGGACCACAGGCAACCAGGACTGCCAATGCGAGGCCGCACACCGCAGCAAACCCGAATCTCATCCCTCCAAGTTAGGCCGCGCCGGGCCGCCACGTCAAGGCACCCGGCAGCGAGTACCATAGAGTGCTTCGACTGGAAAGCGGAGAACATGCTATGACCCTCTCTCGACGTCGATTTCTGGAGCTCACCGCAGCGGTACCGATCGTCTCCGCCGTCCCTCGGCCGGCAGCCGGGGATACGGCGGTTGAGACGCGAACCAGCGCTTCATCCGGTCGCGTTGGATCCCTTGTCATCGCCTCGCGGAACGGATTGCGAGGGGTCGGCATAGCCTATCGGCTGATGCAAAAGGAAGGCACGGATCCGCTGGATGCAGCCATTGCGGCAGCGAAGATCCAGGAGCTGGATCCAACGGATTCATCCGTGGGCCTCGGCGGCCTTCCCAACGCAGACGGAGTGGTCCAGTTGGATGCGTCTTGCATGCATGGGCCCACCAGACGGGCCGGCGCGGTGGCGGCTCTGGAAGGGATCGCCACACCCTCACTGGTCGCCAAGGCGGTCATGGAATACACGGATCATGTCTTGCTCGTCGGCGCAGGAGCCAAGCGTTTCGCTTTGGATGTGGGCTTCGAGGAACAGGACCTGCTGACGGCAGCGAGTCGACAGAGATGGCTCCGCTGGAAGGCAAACCAAAGTCCCGAAGACAACTGGCTCGATCACGAGGGCGATGTCCGCATCGATGGCACCCACGGCACGATCAATGTGTGTGCGCTGGACGCGAATGGAGATCTCGGCAGCGTGACCACGACGAGCGGTCTTTCCTGGAAGATCCCGGGCAGGGCCGGGGACAGTCCCATCATCGGGGCCGGTCAGTACTGTGACAACCGCGTCGGCGCGGCCGGCTCGACAGGTCGAGGAGAGGCCAACATCAAGGTCTGCGGAGCCTTCTTGGTGGTCGAATCGATGCGGCAGGGTGCAGCACCGACAGGGGCCTGTCTGGAGACCCTCGAGCGCGTTGTCGAGATGACGGAGGATCGACTCCTCGACGAGCACGGCAGGCCACGATTCGGCCTCTCCTTCTACGCGATCTCGAAGACGGGGCAGTTCGGCAGTGCGACCATGTATGAACCCACCGACGAGCAGAAGAAGCGCAATGCCGGCTTCTTCGCGGTAGCCGACAAGGACGGCCCTCGTCTCGAACCGATGTCATACCTCTACCCCGCAGCCCAGAGATCCTGAACTTTCGCGCTGCCGAAGGGCGGAGCTCGCAGCCAGCGACGGCGGTTCTGCTCAGGCTCTAGGGAGCGCCGAGCCTTGCCTCCGGATCGACGATGAAGGTGGCGTGGTCGACAAGTCGGACCTGGTCAGTCGCGAAGTAGCGACGCATCCGGCCGAGTCTCCAGCAGCCGATACTTCCCACAATTCGGAATCCTCGTTTCAGAGTTCCTGCCATCGAGGGCCTGTTCCAGGGCGTCACCACCGCGAGATAGCGGCGGAAACCCCGGTCGCGGAACTCCCGGTAGGCGGCAATCGCGGTGAGATGCTGCAAACCTCGGCGCCGAAAGGCCGGCACTGTGTACGACTCGGAGTTGAAGGCGTCACCGTCCAGTAGACGGAGACTCGCTCCCAGAAAGGGGAGCAGTGCGGCGGTCTCGAACTCCCAGCGGTAGTGAGCGAGCTCCCCATCCAGCCAGCACAGTGCACAGATCTCACCTGTCTGCAGCCGACGCCGAGCCTCCCCGGGCGAAAGTCGCGGATCCGCGCGATGCAGCGTCTCGAGGTCGGCCTCGCCGAGCGCGCTGAAGCGCAGTCCCGGCGGCTGACGAACGCCCGCCAGCAAATCTTCAACTTCGCCGATCTGCGAAAGATCTTTGGCGACAACCTGGTAGACCGGACGGACGAGATGCTTGGGTCCTTCCCAGAGCAGGCGGTGGCCGAGAATTCGAAACGCTTCCCCGACGCGGGGGCCGAGTCTTTCCAGGGGCTGTCGGGCTCCGGTCATGGTTCCTGAATCCTACAGAACTTGCCTGGACTGCTGCCTGGCATTCCCCAGCCCCACCCCATCGGGTGGTGCGCTTGGACCTGCCATCGCCGTAGGATCTCCATGGCCCCTAGAAAGGCAGCCGTAGCGTCAGCTGCGTGGGCATCTGTGCTCCGCGGAGCGGGTCGTCAAGGGAACCATGGCCACACTGGTGTCGATTCTTCAGGTCGTCCACATCCTTGCCGCGATCTTGATGGCATGGCCCTTCTATGCGCTGGTTGCTGTCAACGAACGCGGGCGACTGGGTCCACCTCTGGGCGACCGCGTGGATATTTATCTCGAAAACATTGTCAGGGGTCGAGTCATCCCATGCTTTGTCCTCCAGGCAACGGTGATGGGTACAGGTCTGGCGCTGGTCTTTCTGCACGGGCTCGGTCTTGCTGGCCTGCTGGTGAACCCGGCCCTGGGCGCGAAGTTCCTCCTGCTCATCGGGATCGCAGCACTGCTCGGCTACGTCCATGTGAAGGTCCAGCCACAAATCGATGAGCTGTTCTCCACTTCGGCGGACACCCCGATGTCTGCGGAGATAGCGGACACCATCAACGCCCTTCGCCTGTGGCGCAAACGGCTGGCATCGATCTGTTTGTTCAGCGTTCTGACGATAGCGATGCTCGGAGTCCAGGCGTGGAAGCCATTCCCTGTCTGGCTGACGCTCGCCTTACTGGTGGCTCTCGCGCTTCTCACTTATCGGGCCTACAAGAGCACGATGCCCTACGGCTGGGCGTAGGCGTGCCTAGCCCCCCCCCCCTCGCCCTTCGCGAGAGGCTCTCGGGGGGATTACTGGCGTCGACGTAATGTGGAGGTGCCGGTGGCGCCGCTTGATTGTTATCGAACTGGAGAGATCTTCAAGCCCAGGACAGCCGACCCGTCCTGTGCCAACTCTCGCAGGACCTTCCAACGCTTCTCTTGCACTCTCG
>Ga0255052_10001078_pt1 | contig 20923 bp, 24 predicted proteins | sample JV7_2_21_MG_FD_188632 | JGI IMG/M metagenome (GOLD analysis project Ga0255052, IMG submission 188632) | Seawater microbial communities from Jervis Inlet, British Columbia, Canada - JV7_2_21 | ecosystem: Environmental > Aquatic > Marine > Inlet | place: Canada: British Columbia | collected... | reverse complement strand
AAGGCGAGCGCGCTCGTGCAGCGGGATGCCGAGCTTGTCGTAGGTTTCGAGTAACTTCGGATCGACTTCTTCGAGGCTCTTTGGGCGGTCCTTGTCAGACTTGGGCGCAGCGAAGTAGGAGATACCATTGAAGTCGATAGGTGGGTAGTGCACGTGCGCCCAATCGGGTTCGATCATTTCCAACCATTGCCGGTAGGCACTCAGGCGCCACTCGAGCATGAACTCAGGTTCGTTCTTGCGTGCCGAAATTGCGCGAACGACGCCTTCGTCAAGACCGGGTGGAAGGCTCTCGGTTTCTATGTCGGTGACAAAGCCGTGTTCGTAACGGCGATTGACAAGACTTTCGATGTTGTCGGGTTTGGTTGACATGAATCAGGTTTTTTCCTCGACGGATATCGGCAAGCCGGCAAAACGGAATCGCGGGGCCGGGCTACTCGAGCGCAACAGATCGACGAGGCTGACCTCTTGCAAGGCGTTGCGAATTGCGACGTTGATACGCTGCCATGCATTGCCGACGCTGCAGTCCGCCTCGATGTCGCAATGACTGTCGGAAGCGCTGCATTCTGTGATCGAGACCGGGCCCTCCAGCGCATCGATAATATCGGCCGCGCTGATGTCTCTCGCGTCGTGTGCCAGTTGGTAGCCGCCGTTGGCCCCGCGAGTCGAAATGACGAGGCCATTTCGAGCGAGGGATTTGAGCAATTTGCTGGCCGTTGGCAATGCGATTCCGGTGTGTGCGGCGATGTCGGCCGAACTGCAGACCTCGTCCGGGTTGCGAGCGAGGTGTGCCAGCAATACCGTGCCGTAATCGGTCAGTTTGCTGATTCTGATCATCTCCAGGCCCCGCTATAAATAAAGAGGACTATTTTAGTCCTATTTTAATCGTGAGGCCATCTTTTTGTTATGCTACGGCGGCAATCCTGACACCGGCCACCAAGGCCGCCACCCACCAATAACAATGACTATGGATGCTGTGTCGGATAATTTGATCGAAGTTCATGACCTGGACTACTCATTTGGCGCCCGGAAAATATTCAAGGGCCTGAATCTGACCATACGTCGTGGCCTGGTAACGGCTTTCATGGGCCCGAGCGGTACTGGCAAGACGACGTTGTTGCGCCTGATCACGCGTCAACTGGTCCCGGACCGCGGCGTTATTCTTGTGGATGGCGTCGACATCGCAACCCTGAGCCTGACCGGGTTGTACCGCATGCGACAGCGCTTCGGCATGCTGTTCCAGAACGGGGCGCTGTTGACTGATATTTCAGTGTTCGAAAATGTTGCGTTTCCGTTGCGAGAACATACGCGACTCACGAACCGCCTGATTCGACATGTCGTGCTGACGAAACTACACGCGGTTGGACTGCGCGGCGCGGCGGATATGATGCCGGCGCAATTGTCGGGTGGGATGGCGCGCCGGGTCGCGCTTGCGCGTGCAATGGTGATGGATCCCGAAATACTGATTTACGACGAGCCCTTCGTCGGACTCGATCCGATTTCGATGGGCGTTATCGTACGATTGGTAAGGCGCATGAACGACGCACTCGGAATATCGAGCATCATCGTCAGTCACGATGTACAGGAGATTTCGACGGTCGCAGACAGTAGCTACCTGATCTCCGATGGCAAGGTAGCCGCGTCGGGAAGTCCGGACGAACTGAACAAGGCGTCCTCGGAACTCGTCAGGCAGTTCATGCACGGCATGGCGGACGGTCCCGTGGCCTTTCACTACAATGCGCCGGATTACGAAGAGCAATTGCTGGGCAGGGACGCAGAATGACGGGTGTACTGCGCGACGTCTATTTCACTGTCTTCGAATTTGTGCGGACGTTCGGTGCGCTACAACTGTTCTTCCTGCGCCTCCTCATGTACTCGCCCGGCATACTCGTCAGGCGCTTCGGGTTGGTTGTTGGCCAGGTCTACAACGCCGGCGCGTTATCACTGGTCATCATTATGATCTGCGGATTTTTCGTGGGCGGCGTCCTCGGCCTGCAGGGCTTCTCAAACCTTGCGAAGTTCAATGCGGAGGATTCCGTTGGCGCAGTTGCGGCACTCGCCCTCGTCAAGGAGTTGGGCCCGGTCATAACGGCCCTGTTGTTCGCGGGCCGGGCGGGCACGGCCCTGGCGTCCGAGATTGGCCTGATGAGAGCGACTGATCAGTTGTCAGCCATGGAAATGATGGCGGTCAACCCGATCCGGCGTATTGTTGTCCCGAGATTTCTTGGTGGTGTCATCGCGATGCCATTACTGGCGGCCGTCTTCAGTGCCGTAGGGCTACTCGGTGCGCACGTTGTGGGCGTCTCATTGCTTGGAGTCGACGTGGGATCGTTTTGGCAGCAGATGCAGCAGTCCGTGGAACTCGCGGACATCCAGGAGGGCATCATCAAGAGCGTCGTGTTCGGGTTTGCGGCGAGCTTGCTGGCAGTTTGGGAGGGATATAATGCCATTCCAACTGCCGAGGGGGTCGGGAGAGCAACGACGCGAACAGTCGTTATCACGGCCATTGTGGTGTTGATTTTCGATTTCATGATTACAGCGGTTGCGCTATAGGGTGGCGTTATGCAACAGACACGTACGGTAGAACTGGGCACAGGGCTTTTTGCGCTACTGGGCATGGGAGCATTGTTTTTCCTGACTACCCAGACGACTGGCGGCAAGGAGTTCACTGCATCCGAAACCTTTCAGGTCACGGCGCGGTTCGAAAATGTCGGCAGCTTGCGGGCGCGCGCGCCAGTAGCGATGTCCGGAGTAACCATTGGCAGAGTGAAGGGCATCGTATTTGACCCTTACGCGCTTGATGCGGTAGTCACGTTCGAAATTGACAGCAGTTACGACCAACTTCCGGACGATTCCGACGCCAGCATCCTGACAGCGGGATTGCTGGGTAGTCAGTATATCGGGCTGCAGGCCGGTGGGTCCGATACGTTCCTGGAGGAAGGTAGCGAACTCATGTTCACCCAATCGGCGATCGTGCTTGAGAACCTGATCGGTAAATTCCTCGTCAGAGGCGGATCTGGTGATGAGGAGTAGTAAATTGCAGCGACTGGTGGCTTTGACGGCCGCGCTGTTTCTGGGAACAGGCGCAATTGCAGACCCCGGCGTGATTGCAGATCCTGGTGCGCCGGACGAAGTCATCCAGGGCGCTGTCACCGAGCTGACGGAAAAACTTGATGGCCGCAAGGAGCAACTGGCGGAAGACAAGGACGCCCTGTATGCGTTGATCGACGGTATTTTGTTACCGCGCTTCGATCGCAAATTGGCGGCGCAACTGGTACTCGCGAAACATTGGCGCGATGCGAGCGAGGAGCAGCGCGAGCGCTTCATCGACGCGTTCTACAATTCGCTCTTGCACAAGTATGCTGACGGCATCCTGGAATTTGACGAAAGCCGGATCGAAGTCATCGCGTTTCGTGGCGACGCAACGGCCAAGCGGACTCTGGTCAAGACCAATGTCACCCTCAGCGATGGTACCAAGGTGCCGGTTCACTACGACCTCGTGAACAGGGGCGACCACTGGTTGATATTCAACGTCAAGGTCGAGGGCATCTCTTACATCAGCAATTACCGCACGGAACTCGACGCCGAAATCCGAGCGACGAGTCTCGCGACGGTCATTGACCGCCTTGAAGCCGAGGCCGGCATCGACACGAATGAGTGACTTCGAACTCAGCGATCTAGGCGAGGGGCGATTTTCGCTCTCCGGAGAAATGAGCTTCGAAACAGCCGAGCGCATCTTACTCGCCAGCGAAGACCCCTTCGAACAACATACGCGCATCGAAGTTGATCTGTCCGGGGTCGAACTGGCGGATTCAGCAGGCCTGGCCCTGTTACTGGAGTGGATTACCTGGGCGAATCACACTGTTCGAGAGATCCGGTTTCAGTCGATGCCTGAAAGAGTGATGGCGATCGCCAGGACGACGGAAGTAGATCACCTGCTGAAACGTGGCGAGCGCTGGGCCGGATTTATCGAGGCGCCCGACGCCTGACCTGCCGCTCATTCATCTTCGAAAAACTCATCAAACAGATCGTCCTCTTCCTTGGTACTTGGTGGGTCGCCGTCATGGATCTGGAAGCGGCGATTTTGCAGGTATGACTCCCGCAGCGTGAGGTACGGGTCCTTCGAATCCTCGAGCAGTGCTTCGGCAGTCAGCAGTCGTGCCCTCAGATCGATGGCACGAAGTATGTAGAGCTTGTCTCTGACCGACGAATTGTCGTAGTGGATCAGCGGGTCGCTGAGCAGGTCCACCGGGATCGACACGGCATCGAGAAGCGTATTTGGGCCGAGTATCGGGATGAACAGGAACGGGCCCTCGGGCAATCCCCAGACAGCCAGGGTTTGCCCGAAGTCCTCGTCGTAAACGGGCATACCCTGGGCGGTAGCGACGTCGATGAGTCCGCCTATACCGAGCGTGGTGTTGATGATGAAGCGGCCGAGGTCGCTGAATCCCGGCCCCGGTTTGCCCTGCAGGAAGTTGTTGATCATCGAACGCGGTGTGATCAGGTTCTGCGAGAAATTGGTGACGCCGCGTCTCGCGAAAGAGGGGACGACGGCCCTGTAGCCAATGGCGATGGGTCGCAACGTGAAACGATCGAGCGTGTCGTGCACGACGTACATTCCGCGGTTCAGAGGTTCCATGGGATCGTACTCGGCACGCACGACCTCTTGCTTCGACGTTCCCGTGGTGGCACAGCCGCCCATCAGCATGAGTAACGGAAGCAGCAGTCGAGCGTCAGCGATTCGCTTGCTATTCCCCATAGTCCCCCCGCAGAAAGTCGGTTTCTAATTGTTATTTCGAGCCGAGGCTCCGGTCGGCTGGCTGCGTTGCATTTGCCGCAGTTGTTCCTCGCTCATGAATTCACGAATGAAGTCAATGCGAGCCTCGAATCGAATGCGCTGAATCTCCTGCAGTTCGGGCAATGCGAGCGCCCTTTGCAGAAACGTGATGCCACCCACGAGATTTCCGGTCATGAGGTGGTATTCGGACATGTAGTACAGCGCTTCTGCCATGTCTCCGGCCTCGCTGGCGGCTCTTGCGATGAGTCGAACCTGCTCCGGGGTCGGTGGCACATTGTTCATCAGGTCCAGCAGTATGACGTGCGCCTTGCGAGCTTCACCGAGCTGCAGCAACCATTCGCCGTAATGGATGACCAGTGGCACATTGCGCGGGAAGAGCTTGACAGCGCGCTCAAACGTGGCGATGCCACGATCGCGTTGCTCGAGCGCGAGTTGTGTCTGGCCGAGGCCAATGTGATAGGCAATGACGCTCTGGTTCTTCTCGAGCAGTTCCTCAAATATGCGATTGGCATCGCGATTTCGCCCGGCCTGCTGGTAGGCCACGGCGCGTCCGTATTTCTCGAATTCGTTCTGATTCTCGTAATCCCGTGACTCGAAGTAGGCGACAGCCCCTTTCGCGGTGTCGTGGCTCTCGACCCGCATGCGAGCAAGAGCGATGCCATAGTTGGTCGTGTTATCGGTCGGCAGGCGTGGATATTCTCTCGCTCGGGCTCGCGCCTCGGCAATGCGGGAGGTCGTGACAGGATGCGTACGTAGAAATTCCGGTGCACGCATATTCAGGTCAGCCGGTGATTGCCGCGACATCACCTCGAAGAACGAGGCCATGCCGTGCGGATCGAATCCGGCGTCGGACATTGCGCTAATGCCGATGCGATCGGCTTCGTATTCGTTGCTACGCGTGAAGTTGATTTGCTGCTGCGCCGAAGCTCCCTGTGCAACCGCGATGCCGGCTGTTGCGGCGTCGCTGTCGCCAGTTGCAACGCCGGCAAGGATGGCGCCGAGCATCAATGCTGTGGTGAGGATGCTTTGTCGTTGACTCGCGTGAATAGCCCGGGCGATATGCCGTTGCGTGACATGCGCAACTTCGTGGGCCAGAACGCCGGCAAGTTCATTTTCGTTGCGGGTGGCGTCGATCAGCCCGGTATGCACACCGATGTATCCCCCCGGCAATGCGAACGCGTTGATGTTCGGATCGTCGATAACGAAAAACGTGAAGCTCTGACTGCCATCGTTAGTCTGTGCGGCAACCCTGCTACCGATTTCGTTGATGTATTCAGTGACCAGTGGGTCTTCGACGACTGCGCCGGTGGCGCGTATCTGCGCCATGATTGCGCGGCCGATCTGTGCTTCATCCGACTTCGACAGGATCGCGTCTGCCGGACTTCCCATGTCCGGCAGCTTTATATCGTCAGCACCGGCGACGCTCGCAATTACAAGCGTTGCCGTTGCGGTCAAAAGTGCTGCCTTTCTAAGTGTTGCTACGAACAAATCTGTATCCCTGCATTCCCTGTTGTGTCCGACTAGGACCGTCTGAATCCGTTCCCAATGATACCCGCTGCGCGGCTCGATTCGTTGCCTAATTTTTAATTTCTCTGCCGGGGAAATTCCCTAAGTCAATGAAAAAACAGAGTTTATCGGTTCAGGTCTTTCGCTGCCTCGAGTACCTCGGCGGCATGGCCCTTGACCTTCACCTTGCGCCATTCACGGCGCAGTTTGCCCTTGGCGTCGATCAGGAACGTGCTTCTTTCGACGCCCATGAACTTGCGGCCATACAGGGTCTTCTCCTGAATCACGTCGAATTTCCGGCACAGCGTCTCGTCCGGGTCGGACAGCAGGTCGAACGGGAAAATTTGCTTGGCCCGGAATTTTTCGTGAGAAGCAACACTGTCCCTGGACACGCCCAGGATGACAGTTTTCTGCCGTTTGAAGCGCGCGTGAAGATCGCGAAAGTCCTGTCCCTCCAACGTGCAGCCGGGCGTGCTGTCCTTCGGGTAGAAATACAGGACGACATGCTGGCCGCGCAGGTCACGCAGTCGAATTTTCTTATCACGGGTCGACTCCGCCGTGAAATCGCCAACGACCCGGTTCATAGTTGGTCCACTCAATGCAGTCTCCTTGCGAGAGCGCGCCTAGCTCTTTACGGGTTCGAGGATGGCGTCGAGGTTCAGTCGGTCACTCAACTCCAGAAACTCCTCGCGCAACTGGGCGATATGTATCGACGACGGCACGTTGACGGCCATCTGCACAGAAAACATCGCTGCCCCGGTATGCGCGGCCGCGTAACTGCGCGTCGCCACATCAGCTATCTCGATATTGTGGGCTGCAAAGAAGTTGGCGAGATTGTAGACAATGCCCTGATGATCGAGGCTAACGACATCAACCGCGTAGGGCATGCGGTCTTCCTTGATCTGCCGCTCGCCGGTCTTGCGGATCGAGAACGTGAGGTTTTCATCGCCTAGTTTCTGCAGGCCTTTTTCGAGGCGGTTCAGCGTATGCCAGCTGCCGGAAACCAGCAAGAGCATCGCAAACTCCGAGCCCAACGTGGTCATGCGACTTTCTTCGATATTGCCATCACAATTGAGGATGACCTCTGTGATGTCCTGGACCACGCCCGTGCGGTCCGACCCAATAGCTGATAAAACAATAAGTTGTGACATTTATCTCAAATTTTTCTAATTTATTTGTTTCTTGCCGATCTTGCCATGTGGTGGGCCGCCGTTCGCACTGGGTGGCCCTTGCCGGATTCCTTGCCAGCACCGACCCTGAACAGTAACATCGCCGCCTTATTTGAGGCGAGGACAAGTTGTGCTGAAGGGGAGTCTGGTCGCGCTGGTAACGCCGTTCGACCAGGGCAATCGGGTCGATTTCGCATCTCTCAAACGGCTTATCGAGTTTCACGTTGCGCAGGGCAGCAACGGGCTGGTGATTGCCGGCACGACAGGCGAGTCCGCGACGCTTGCGAACGGCGAGCACGTCGAACTTATCGCCAGGGCGGTCGAGATCGCTGCTGGTCGCCTGCCGATCCTCGCCGGCACAGGGTCGAATTCGACGGCGCAGACTATCGAACTCTCCGTTGCCGTAGGGGACACGGGCATCGACGGTTACCTCGTTGTCGTGCCGTATTACAACAAGCCAATGCAGAAAGGCATGTTTCGACATTTTTCAGCCATCGCCGACGCGGTCGACAAGCCGATCATGCTTTACAACGTCCCCGGGCGGACCGTCGCGGACCTGCTGCCTGAAACAGTGGCGAAGCTGGCCAGGCATGACAATATTTTCGCGATCAAGGAGGCGACAGGGGATATCGGACGATTACGGGACATCCAGGCTCTCGTTGACGACGATTTCGGCCTGTTCAGCGGCGACGATTTCACGGCTTTGTCGTTCATCGAGCAAGGTGGGCACGGCGTGGTGACAGTCAGCGGAAATGTAGTGCCGGGAAAAATGGCAGAGTTGTGCCGGCTCGCGGCGGCGGGGCGACACGACGAGGCGAAGATGATTGACGACAGCCTGCAGCCGCTGAACGCGGCCCTGTTCGCGGAGTCAAACCCGATACCGGTAAAATGGGCTGTCAACAAGATGGGCTTGATTCCCGCGAATATCCGCCTGCCGCTAACAGAGTATTCGGCGGATTATCATGAACAGATGTTGTCGGCCATGTCCGGCGCAGGTGTGGAGTTGGTGAATTGATACAAAGTAGGTCGTCCAGAGCACTGGCGCTCTCGTTTGTGGTCGCTATTTCTTGTGGATTGTCCGCCTGTGGCGGCACGCCGGACCTCACGTGTGACGAGCCGCATCGCTACCAGGAATCGGTGGACCATAGCAGGCTGAAGGCGCCCGAGGACCTCGATCAACTGGAGCCTTTGCGGGAAATGCCGTTGCCGCAGGCGAATCCAACGCCGGAGCGACCCGAAGGATCACCGTGTCTGGACCTGCCGCCGCGGATATCGCCAACGAACTGAGCAGGAAATTTGGAGAGGTGGCTGAGTGGTTTAAAGTGCTCGCCTGGAAAGCGAGTGTACGGTGATACCGTACCGGGGGTTCGAATCCCCCCCTCTCCGCCAAAAATGAAAAAGGGCCCCAACGGGGCCCTTTTTCATTTTTTCCGAGAGGGTAAGGGCATTCGAACCCTGTTCGACCGACGCAGCCGCGTAGCGGCATGTCGGCAAGGAGCTCGCGAAGCGAGCGAGTTGAATCCCCCCAGTTCGCCAGGGACGGCGCGTAGCGCCCATCCCCCCTCACTCGATTCACGCCTGCACAGTTTGTGTTGTATAAGTATTGCCCCGATTATCGATCCGATAAGGGTTTTGAGATAAACCGGGAAGTTGGTTCCGAGAGTGTCCTGCAAATGGAGTATTTGTCGCTGTTGATCGGGCTCGCCGGGCTCTGGTTTGGCACGGAGATCACGATACGGGGAGCCGTTACCGTTGCGGAGCGCCTTGGCGTATCCGAGTTCATTGTCGGAGTGGCGATCCTGTCGATCGGTAGCGATTTGCCGGAACTCGCAATCGCCGTCGATGGGGCAATCAAGAACCTGCACTCCGGTGATACTGCGGACATCATTGTCGGCACGGCGCTCGGCAGTTCTCTGGGCCAGATCGGTTTTGTACTGGGCGTCGCTGCCCTGTTGTCCTACCTGACGCTGCCACGCGGTACCGTGTATCGCCACGGCAGTGTGTTGCTGGGCTCTGTTGTTCTTCTCGGCGTATTCGGTTTCGATGGTCACGTATCGCAGACCGAAGGAATTGCGCTTGTCACTGTGTATCTCATCTATTTTGTCGCCCTGTTCGGCGACAGGAGCAAAAGTGCAGAGCATGAAGAGGACGGGGCACCTGGCATGCTACGTTCCTGGGTCTACCTTGGCGTCGGCCTTGCAATCGTCATTGTCAGCGCCGAACTCACAGTGGACGGAGCCATCGCCGTCGCCGCGGCCCTGAATATCAGCGAGGCATTCATTGCCGTCATTATCATCGGGCTCGGGACCAGTTTGCCGGAGCTGTCGATTTCGGTCGGTGCGGCCATCAGGAATCGTGCAAGGATGTCGGTCGGCAATCTCATTGGCAGCAATATTTTCGATACTCTGGTGCCCGTAGGCGTCGCCGCTGCAATCGCGGGATTGCGGTTCGACTCGAGCTTGCTGAAATTTGAGGTGCCATTCCTGTTTGCGTTGACCCTGACCGTGCTGTTTTTCTTCGTGCGCAAACGTGGTCTTCAGAAAGGTGAGGCGGTCACTATCCTCGCACTCTACGGGGGCTATGTAATCCTGAAATTCTCGAATGCGATAAACTGACAGGAGTCTGGTATACGTACTTATACGTATATTGAACGCTTCATCGGTCTGGAGAATTGATCGATTAGCTGTCATTCAGGAGATTTCACTATGTCGACGAGCGACCCGGACGCGAGCAATAAACCGGATGTTCGAACGATTGCCGGCGCCAGGGCAAGTACCGCCGGCAGCGACAATCCGTCGCACATATTCGGTGAGATCCGACATAACCCTGACAAGATTCGGGAGTTATTTCGTACCGGCACTTACCCCTACAAGAACAGGATCAAGCGCACCGTCTACGAGTCGCACAAGGAAGAGCTGCAGGTCGAACTTCTCAAAGTGCAAAATTGGGTCAAGCAAACCGGGGAACGCATCGTCGTACTCTGCGAAGGGCGTGACGCGGCCGGCAAGGGCGGTACGATCAAGCGATTCATGGAGCACCTGAATCCGCGTGCTGCGCAGGTTGTTGCCTTGGAAAAACCCACCGAGCGTGAGCGCGGCCAATGGTATTTCCAGCGTTACATTGAACACTTGCCGGGCATGGGAGAAATGGTGTTCTTCGATCGCTCCTGGTACAACCGCGCCGGGGTTGAGCGCGTTATGGGTTTCTGCAGTTCGCTTGACTACCTGGAGTTCATGCGCCAGGTCCCGGAGCTCGAACGCATGCTTACACGTTCAGGAGTCCGGCTCTTCAAGTACTGGTTTTCGGTAACACACGAGGAACAGCTCGAGCGGTTCGGCGCAAGGCAGCAGGACCCGTTGAAGCAGTGGAAGCTCAGTCCGATCGATGAACTGTCCATTAACAAGTGGGATGAATACACGGAAGCGAAGGAGTCGATGTTCTTCTACACGGATACGGCGGACGCTCCCTGGACCGTGATCAAATCGGATGACAAGAAGCGTGCGAGGCTGAATTGCATGCAGCATTTTCTCTCGAACCTGGATTACTCGGGCAAGGATAAACGTGTCGTGCGCGGGCCCGATCCGCTCATCGTCGGTACTCCGTCCCAGGTAATAGAGAAAGACCGCCATCTCTGGGACTAGGCCGAGATTGTTTCCGCGATGCTGAACGGGGATAATCGCGGCCGGTCCGCGTCGGCATCCCCGCGACGGTCAACCGTAAACCCCGTCAGGCCTGGAAGGGAGCAGCGGTAGCGGCGACGCCGGGTGCCGGGGAGACGCTGGCGCGGGCCACTTCAATTTCTTGCGCCGACCAGGTGCCGTTTGCCACTTGCGACAACAGGTCGGTGAGTTACACTGAATAACCTGCGTGATGGGTGTTCTACGCCTCTTGGTTTCACTATGAGCTATCTCGTTTTGGCCCGAAAATGGCGGCCAAAAAACTTTTCTGACACGGTCGGACAGGAGCATGTGCTCAAGGCGCTGATTAATGCGCTGGATTCCGGGCGGCTACATCATGCATACCTGTTTGCGGGCACGCGCGGTGTCGGCAAGACGACCATCGCCAGGATTCTCGCCAAGGCGTTAAATTGCGAAACCGGCGTGTCGGCTCAACCCTGCGGGGAGTGTAGTTCCTGTCGTGAAATCGACGAAGGGCGTTTCGTCGATCTGATCGAGGTCGATGCCGCGTCCAAGACGAAAGTGGACGACACGCGCGACCTGCTTGATAACGTGCAGTACGCACCGTCGCGGGGCCGCTACAAGGTGTACCTGATCGACGAGGTACACATGTTGTCGACGAGTTCCTTTAATGCATTGCTCAAGACGCTCGAGGAACCTCCGCCACACGTCAAATTTCTTCTCGCGACGACCGATCCGCAGAAGTTGCCGGTCACCGTCCTGTCGCGATGTCTGCAATTCAACCTGAAGCGCCTTACGCCAAAGCTCATCCAGGACCGTTTGGCGCATATCTGCGAGGCTGAGAAGATCGAAACCGATCCGACGGCGCTCGCGATGCTGGCACGCGCAGCAGACGGTAGTTTGCGCGATGCATTGAGTTTGCTTGACCAGGCTATCGCCTATTGCGGTGGCAAGGTCGAGGAGAGCTCGGTTGCGCACATGCTCGGTACGATCGATCGTGATCACGTCATTCGGCTTTTGCGCCTGCTGGCAGCGGACGATGCGCCGGGCATCATTGATGCGATTGCCGAACTCGACGAGCAGTTTCCGGACTATTCGCGCTTGCTCGAAGACCTGGCGCGAATGCTGCAACGCATTGCTGTGTTTCAGATCGTGGGTACGATCAACGTTGATGGCGATGTTGCGGAAGACGTGCTGGCGGAACTTGCCGAAGCGATTGACGCGACCGATGTGCAGCTGTTCTATCAGACCGCATTGATCGGGCGGCGCGATTTGCACTTGTCGCCGGACCCGCGCAGCGGCGCGGAAATGACGCTCCTGCGTATGCTTGCTTTCAAGCCGGCGAAGGATATTGCAGCTGGTGGCGGAGGTGATGTCGTTTCGGACGTGCGCAGCACCGGGGGTAGGGCCGTCGCGGCACCCCGAGCTGCCGTGAAACGCGCCAGATCCAGCCCTGTGACGAGCGAGTGGCAAGACCCGGACTGGGGACAACTGGTGGCCTCACTCGATCTCGCAGGGTCAGTGCGCATGCTGGCCAGTAACTGCGCGCTCGAAAGACGTGATGGAGACACTGTCTATTTCAGTCTCGACCCTCGTTCGGAGTCGCTGCTTACTGCGGCGCGCATACAAGCCATTGCAGAAACCTTGTCGCGTCATTTCGGAGAGCAATTACGGGTAGACATCAGCGTTGCCGTGAATGCTGGTGAGACGCCGAGCCAGTTGCAGGTCCGCGTGGCAGACGAGCAGATTAGTGCAGCGCGCGCGTCACTCGAGTCGGACCCGAATGTGCAGACGCTCAAGAACATATTCGGTGCGGAGCTGAATCCGGATTCGATCGAATTGATAAACCCGCCGCAATCGGATTAGCCAGGAGTTCGCAATGAAAGGTGGCATCGGCCAGTTGATGAAACAGGCGCAGCAGATGCAGGCCGACATGAAGAAGGCCCAGGAAGAAATGGCGTCCATGACAGTGACCGGCGAATCCGGTGGTGGAATGGTGAAGGTAACGATGACCTGCCAACATCGGCTGCAGGCATTGGAGATCGACGATACGCTGATCGGAGACGACAAGGAGATGCTCGAGGACCTCATCGTAGCCGCGTTCAATGATGCTGCGAGCAAGGTCGAGCACACGGTACAGGAGAAGTTCTCCGGGCTGACGTCGGGTATGGGGTTGCCCCCCGGCATCAATCTTCCTTTCTGAAACTGCCATGCCGTACTCGCCGATGTTGGTCCAGTTGATCGATGCCTTGCGTTGCATGCCGGGCATCGGCAAAAAATCTGCGCAACGTATCGCGTTCCATTTACTGGAACGCGATCGGGATGGCGCCTCGAATCTCGCAACTTCGCTTTCCCAGGCCGTGGATGGCATCGGTCACTGCAGCCGTTGCCGCATGCTCAGCGAACATGAGCTTTGTTCGATCTGTTCGGCGAATGGCAGGGACGCGTCGCAGCTCTGTGTCGTCGAATCGCCGGCCGACGTCATGGCCATTGAGGATGCAACGGGCTTTCGGGGGCTCTACTTCGTGTTGATGGGGCACCTGTCGCCGCTGGACGGAATCGGGCCACAGGAGTTGGGCTTGTCGTCGCTCGAGGAGAGACTCGCGAGTGGCAATGTCGGCGAGATGATCATCGCAACCAACCCGACGGTCGAAGGAGATGCCACGGCCCACTATCTTGCGGATCTCGCGGGCCGGAATAACATTCAGGCCAGCAGAATTGCGCATGGCGTTCCGCTGGGTGGCGAACTCGAGTATGTCGATGGTGGCACCTTGTCACATGCATTTTACGGACGTCGGGTTGTCGAGTAGAGGACCGATATGAACGAGAATGACTGCCTGTTCTGCAAGATCGTCGCCGGTGAAATTCCTGCGGAGATCATTTTCGAGTCAGAGACTGTTGTCGCCTTTCGCGACATTAATCCGAAGGCTCCGACACATGTCCTGTTGATTCCGAAGCGGCATATCTCGACGATCAACGAGCTGGCCGATGCCGACAAGGACACGGTTGGCGAGCTGTTTTTGGTCGCGGCGAAGATTGGCGCCGATGAAGGAATTGCGGAAGATGGTTACCGGGTGGTTATGAATTGCAACGCCGCTGCGGGCCAGACGGTATTTCATATTCACCTGCACCTTCTCGGTGGCAGGGAGCTGACCTGGCCGCCCGGATAAGAGCGTTATTGCGACGCTGTAATCAGTATCGCCTGGCGCTGAGTTTCCTGGTTAACGCGAGCAGGTGTCGATAGCTGTCATAGCGTCGCTTGCTGATTGAGCCGTCATCGACAGCCAGTTTGACGGCGCAGCCGGGTTCCCTGAGGTGATTGCAATTGGCGAATCGGCATTTCTGAGCCGTCATCGTTATTTCGCGGTAGCCGACCGCGACGTCATCGGACTGTAGCGCAGGCGCATAGTCGCGCACGCCCGGGGAATCAATTACGGCGCCGCCTTCGGGAAGTTGTAGCAACGCGGAGTTTACGGTCGTATGGCGTCCTTCGCCGCTCTTTCCGGAAATCGTGGCAGTGCGCTGTTGTTCATCGCCCAACAGTCGATTGATCAGGCTCGATTTGCCGACGCCGGATTGACCGACGATGATCGATACTCCGTTGCTTAGCAGTGAGCACACGGCATCGATATTGTCACCAGATTTGGCACTGCAACGTACGACGACATAGCCGATTCGATCATAGTCCGAGAGGATCTCGTCGAGGGACGGTGTGACTGGCAGGTCCGATTTGTTATAAATCACCGCAGCAGCGACGGACATGACTTCGGCCGCACACAGGTAACGGTCCACTATCTCCCAGTCGGGTTCCGGCGTCCCCGCCGCCATCACGAGCAGTCTGTCGATATTGGCCGCCAGGACTTCAACCTTGCCGCGCAGATTCGGCCTGCTGAGTTCGTTGTCGCGCTCGAGAACGCGCGTGATCAGCCAGTCCGATTCATTGGGTATCGGCTCGACTTCGACGCGGTCGCCACATACTGGGCGCAGGCGTTTCCCCTTGATTCGGGCGTCGACTTCCTGGCCGCCGGGCAGGCGCAGGCCCATGCGGCGGCTGTAGGTGGCGACAACCAGGGCTTGTTGGACCGTCACTGCGGGTTTGCATCCGGGAGCATGGTATGGAGTATGCCGTGGCGCATCACGCCATGCACTGTCGGTCGATGTACACTAGCGCCTTGATTTCGGGTAACGGTGGAGACCAGATGAACGATGCGGCGCCTGCTGACGACTCCAGTGGCAACCTGATCTGGATCGATCTGGAGATGACGGGGTTGGACACAATGTCCGACACCATAATCGAGATCGCAACGATCGTTACCGACAAACACCTGAATGAGCTCGCGGAGGGTCCCGTGCTCGCTATCGGCCAGCCCAGGGAGATTATGGACGCGATGGACGAGTGGAATACCGAACAGCACGGGGCGTCCGGCCTGACGGCCAGGGTACTCGAGAGCGAGATTTCGCTGCAGCAGGCGCAAGCGAATACCCTGGATTTTCTCGCCAACTGGGTCGATCAGGGCGCATCGCCGATGTGCGGCAACAGCATCTGTCAGGATCGTCGATTCCTCGCACGGCAAATGCCCGAACTCGAGGGCTTATTTCATTACCGCAACCTCGATGTCAGTACGTTAAAGATCCTGGCGCAGCAGTGGGCGCCTGACGTCGCCGCCGGCTTCAGGAAGGAGTCCTCTCACCGGGCGCTCGCCGATATTCGGGATTCGATCGCCGAACTCGCCTGGTATCGCGAGCACCTGCTGGACCGCTCAAAGCTGATTCCCTGAACGCCGTGAGCGCGAAGCCTTATGCGTCGTCATCTGCGCGCAATGCGAAGGCGATCGCGGGTGTCCTGTTGCATGAATTTCGCAACTGCAAGACCGTACTCGAAATCGGATCCGGAACCGGCCAGCACGCAGTCACTTTTGCGCGTGAACTCAATCATCTGATTTGGCAGACCAGTGACCTCGAGCCGAGCCACGCCGGTATCCGGGAATGGATCAGGGATTCGGAGCTGTCGAATGTTCGCGAACCTGTGGTGCTCGATGTGCTGACGGATACGGTCGAGTCGAGCGCCTACAACGCAGTCTATTCATCAAATACGGCACATATCATGAGCTATGCCGCGGTCCGTCGAATGTTTGAGCTTGTCGGCGAGACTCTCGAGGAGGACGGCGTCTTCTGCCTTTACGGTCCTTTTGGTTGTGGCGGAAAGTTCAGTACCACAAGTAATGCCGAATTCGATGCATCACTGCGCGCGCGAAATGCTGCCATGGGCATTCGTGATCTGAATGAGCTCGACACAATGGCTTGCAGCAACGGCATGAAGCTGGCAAAACGCTATGCCATGCCTGCGAACAACCTGACGATTGTCTGGAACAAGACAGGGGAGAGCTGATTGCCATGACGACACACAAAGGCGGATGTCATTGCGGTCGCGTCGAGTTTGAAGTAGACGCACCGGCAGATATCGCAGCGACGCTGTGTAATTGCAGTGTTTGCAGCATGACCGGCTTCGTACACCTGATTGTCAGCAAGAACGATTTTCGACTGATCCGTGGCGACGATGCGATTTCCACGTACACTTTCAACACCGGCGTCGCGCGGCACTACTTCTGTCGTTACTGCGGCGTGAAGTCCTACTATGTGCCGCGCTCGCATCCCGATGGCATCAGCGTAAACGTTAATTGTTTGCGACCGGGAACCATTGCCTCGATCACTACCGAGCCGTTCGACGGCCGTAACTGGGAGCAGAACATCTCCCAATTGTTGCGGTTAAGCGACTGATTTGGCTGATTTTTAGCTGGAACCGGAAAGCACCTTGTCTTATAGTTGCGCCATGATCAAGGCGACAGGAATTCTTGCGACGTGTGTACTGGCGATAACGTTGGTCGGTGGCGTCGCGAGAGCAGAATCGGCCTGGGTGAGCGATCGCTTCGAGATCACTTTGCGCAGCGGGCCATCAACGACCAACGCGATCCAGCTGATGCTCGGCAGTGGTACTGAAGTCGAGGTTCTCGAGGTTGACGCAGAGTCCGGATATTCGCTCGTGCGAACGGGCGGTGGCACTGAAGGCTGGGTGTTGACGCGCTACTTGATGGACGAGGCGGGTGCCCGTGAGCAACTTGCCGCACTAAGCAGTCAGTTGACCAGTGAAGCCACGCGCGGCAGTTCACTGAATTCGCAACTCGGTGCAATTCGTGGTGAATATGATGGGGCCACGCGACGCATCGAGACCCTGGAATCCGAAAACGAGGAACTCAGCAGCGAAATCGCGGAAATCAGGCGCACAGCGGCCAACGTCATTGCAATCAATAATCAGAACAAGGACTTGCGCGAGCAACTCGCCGACGAGGAAATTCGTGTCGCGGCACTTGAGCAGGAAAATCGCGAGCTGACGAGCCAGACCACGCGCTACTGGTTCATGTCGGGCGCGCTCGTGCTCGTCGTGGGCATGGTTCTCGGCTTATGGCTGCCGCGAATTCGCTGGCAACGGCGCTCGAGGTACGATCGTTTTTGAAACCTGGCTTCTGACCCGCAGTTCCGCTCAGACGGACTCGCCTGCGAGAAACAGCCAGGTTTCGATCACGCTGTCAGGATTCAGGGACATGGATTCAATCCCCTGATCGAGTAGCCACCGCGCCAGATCCGGATGGTCCGAAGGACCCTGGCCACAGATGCCGACATACTTGCCGCGCGCCTTGCAGGCCGAGATGGTCATTTCGAGCATTGCCTTGACCGCATCGTCGCGCTCGTCGAATAACTCGGCGATCAACGCAGAGTCACGATCCAGGCCCAGCACCAGCTGGGTCATATCATTCGAGCCGATGGACATGCCGTCGAAATGATCGAGGTACTGGTCCGCCAGAATGGCATTGGTGGGCAGTTCCGACATCATGATGACCTTCAGGTCGTCCTTGCCGCGTTCGAGACCGTTTGCCGCAAGCAGGTCAATGACATCCTTGGCCTGCTGCACCGTGCGCACAAACGGAATCATCACCTGGACGTTGGTCAGTCCCATGTCGTTGCGAACCTTGCGCATCGCGGCGCATTCAAGTTCGAAGCAGGGCCGGAAGCTGTCCGCCACGTAGCGCGCCGCACCGCGGAAGCCGAGCATCGGATTTTCTTCATCGGGCTCGTAGCGATCACCGCCGATCAAATTCGCGTACTCGTTGGATTTGAAATCCGACAAACGGACGATCACCGGTTCGGGCGCGAATGCTGCCGCGATCGTCGCTATGCCTTCGGCAAGGCGGTCGACGAAGAAACTCACGGGATCCGCATACCCCGCCATTTGTTCGTTCACGGCGGCCCGGGTCGCGTCGTCCAGAGACTCGTACTCGAGCAGTGCCTGCGGATGTACACCAATCATGCGATTGATGATGAATTCGAGTCGCGCCAGGCCGACGCCGTGATTGGGAATATTCGAAAAATCGAAGGCTCGGTCCGGATTGCCCACGTTCAACATGATTTTGACGGGCACGTCGGGCAGCGAGTCCAGTTCAATCTTCGTTTTTTCGAATTCGAGTTTGCCCTCGTAGACGAAGCCCTCGTCACCTTCGGCGCAACTTACGGTTACTGCGGCGCCATCGGCAATCAATTCTGTCGCGTTGCCACATCCCACGACAGCAGGGATTCCCAATTCGCGGGCGATGATCGCGGCGTGACAGGTTCTGCCACCACGATTTGTAACGATGGCTGAAGCGCGCTTCATGACCGGCTCCCAATCGGGATCTGTCATGTCGGATACAAGCACATCACCATTCTGGACCCGGTTCATCTCACTGACACTCTTGATGACCCTTGCGGTGCCCGAACCGATCTTCTGGCCAATGCTGCGACCCTTGCTGATCACGTCGGACCGGTTTTTCAACGTAAATCGCTGGATCGTTCTTCCGCTGCGGCTTTGTACTGTTTCCGGACGTGCCTGCAGGATGTAAATCTTGCCGTCATTACCGTCCTTGCCCCATTCGATGTCCATGGGTCGCTGGTAATGATCCTCGATCGTAACCGCAATCTTCGCGAGCTCGATGATTTCCGCGTCTGTTAACGAAAATGCGTGCGACTCGGCTTCGTCGACGTCGACAGTGGCAACGGTCTTGCCGGGCTGTCGATCGTCGCTGTAGATCATTTTGATGGCTTTGCCGCCGAGGTTCTTGCGTAGGATTGGGTGTTTCCCGGCTCGCAGAGCGGGCTTATACACGTAGAACTCGTCGGGGTTTACCGCGCCCTGCACGACGGTCTCACCGAGACCATAGGACGATGTAATGAACACCGCGTCGCGAAACCCGGATTCAGTATCAAGAGTAAATATCACACCGGACGAACCGACGTCGCTGCGCACCATGGTCTGCACGCCTACAGACAGTGCCACCAGGCTGTGATCGAATCCCTGGTGTACCCGATAGGCGATCGCCCGGTCGTTGAACAACGAGGCGAAAACCTGGTGGAGGGCGTCGACGAGATGTTCGATGCCGCGGACGTTCAAAAATGTCTCCTGCTGTCCGGCGAACGAGGCGTCAGGCAGGTCCTCGGCCGTGGCCGACGAACGCACCGCAACGGCGATGTCTTTTCCTTCGGACATGGCCTCCCAGGCGATGTGAATGTCCTGCATCAGGCGCTCAGGCAGGGGAGTGCCGAGAATCCACTCGCGGATTTGCGCGCCAGCGCTTGTCAACGCATCGATATCATCGACATCAAGCTTTGTCAGCATCTGGTTGATGCGCTTGTCGAGGCCGTCGGCGGCAAGAAAGCTGCGGTAGGCGGCCGCCGTCGTCGCGAACCCACCCGGTACGCTGACACCGAGGCTGTTCAGATTACTGATCATCTCGCCCAGCGAGGCATTCTTACCGCCGACGATCTCAACGTCGTTTATTCCGAGTTCCGCAAGCTTGATGACGTACGGTTCCAAACTACGCTCCCTTGTGTTCCCGTGCAGGAAATGGACAATCGACTGCAAATATCGGATAGCGCCGCGCTTGCAGACGCAGCGCTCTGACAGGACTGGTGACTATGGCTGAACGCACTGTTTTCTTTCTTTCGGACCAGACCGGAGTGACCGTCGAAACGCTGGGCCACAGCCTGCTAACGCAGTTCAGGGGCCACAAATTTCGGCAAGTGACTTTGCCATTTATAGATTCCGATGACAAGGCAGAGGAGGCGCTCGCGCGAATCAACGAGGCCGGCGAGTCGGATACGATGCGGCCGATCGTGTTTTCAACCCTGGTGCAGGACAATCTTCGGGCGATCGTTCGGCAAGCACACGGTTTGTTTCTCGACATATTTGACGTATTCCTGGAGCCACTCGAACAGGAGCTGCAGCAGAAGTCCACGCATGAACCAGGTCGCGCGCACGGCATGACGGACATTGAGGCCTATATGAAGCGTATCGAGGCGACAAACTTTGCGTTGGCCAACGACGACGGCGGCATCAGTCGGAATTACGATATGGCGGACGTCATTCTGGTCGGTGTGTCGCGCTCCGGCAAGACGCCGACCTGCCTGTACCTGGCATTGCAGTACGGCGTCTATGCAGCGAATTTCCCGTTGACGGATGACGAGTTGGAAAGTGGCAACTTGCCGCAAGTACTCACTGAACAAAAAAACAAACTGTTCGGTTTGACGATTTCGCCGGATCGGCTGCGTCATATCCGCAAGGAACGCCGGCCGGTCGGCAGATACTCGAGTGCACAACAAGTGCGGTACGAGCTTCGCGAATCAGAGAAGTTATTCAAACGTTACGGGATTCCGAACGTCGATACGACCGAATTCTCGATCGAGGAAATCGCGAGCAGGATTCTCGATAGTACCGGTGTATAACGTCG
>Ga0255052_10001076_pt1 | contig 20984 bp, 17 predicted proteins | sample JV7_2_21_MG_FD_188632 | JGI IMG/M metagenome (GOLD analysis project Ga0255052, IMG submission 188632) | Seawater microbial communities from Jervis Inlet, British Columbia, Canada - JV7_2_21 | ecosystem: Environmental > Aquatic > Marine > Inlet | place: Canada: British Columbia | collected... | reverse complement strand
CGGGTTTTGGCGCTGCTTTCACCTCAGCAACGGGCGCCGGTTTGGGCTCGGGTTTTGGCGCTGCCTTCACCTCGGCAGCGGGCGCCGGCCTGGGCTCAGGTTTTGGCGCTGCTTTCACCTCGTCAGCGGGCGCCGGTCTGGGCTCGGGTTTTGGCGCTGCTTTCACCTCAGCAACGGGCGCCGGTTTGGGCTCAGGTTTTGGCGCTGCTTTCACCTCAGCAACGGGCGCCGGTTTGGGCTCGGGTTTTGGCGCTACTTTCACCTCAGCAGCGGGCGTCGGTTTGGGCTCAGGGCTTGGCGCTGCCATATTCGGTTGCGCCTCGCCAGGGTCACTATGACTCCTGGCGGCATCAGCCGCGCGTTCTGCGTCGGTTCGCACCTTGGGTGGGCCCGTATCGAGCGCTTTTTCCTGCTTTGCTGACTCAAGCTTTTCTTTGGCAGGTTTTCTGGTTGCTTTTTTCTTGGCTGCCGGCTTGTCTGCTGCTTTATCCGCCGGCTTGCTTTGCATTGTTGGTTTGGCTTGTTCAGCTGTCTTGTCTACGGGCTTGCCTGGATCCGCCGGTATCGACTGTTCTGTCACCTCTGCCTGTTGATTCTGCGCAGTGGCAGCATCTTGCGCTGGCTGACCACCCGTGGGTCGGCGTCGACGTCCGCCACGATTGCGGCGGTTGCGTGACGGCTTGCGTTCGCCGCCTTCTTTGGCCTCTGCTTGAGGTTTTTGTCGTTGCTTGCTGCCGCCTTGCTGCTGACGAGTCTGATCCTTAGTGCCGGTTTTCTTGCTTGCTGTCTTCTTGGAACGTTTCTTCTTGCTGCCACGATTGTCAGTCTGGCGCTGCGAGTCAGGGCGACGGCGTCCCCGTTGTCCTCCCCGTGAACGGTCGTCGCTAGCGGACGTCTTGCGACGTCTTTGCTGTGATTTCTTCTTGGCAGGCTTTTTTTCACCCGCTGAGAAGATCCCAAACAGGCTGGCCCAGAATCCCTTGCTTGACGACTTACGTTTGGGCGCGGGTTTTGATGGTTTCAGGACTGCAACCGCTGCTGGCTCCACGGCCTTGCGCTCCAGAATCGCCTGAGGCGATTCTGGTTCTGCATCCGCATCAGCGAGCTCATAGCTAGCGCCAGCATTTTCGGGCAATTCAGTTTGATCGTCACGAACGCGCCGAACGTCGTAGTGTGGCGTCTCAAGCGCCGGGTTTGCGACCAGAACAACCTGCATTTCATTAAGCGACTCCAGGCTTTGTACCCAGTCGCGCTTTTCGTTCAACAGGTAAGTAGCCACCTCGACGGGCAATTGTGCAATGACTTTGGCAGTTCGCTCCTTACGCGCTTCTTCGCCGATGACGCGCAGAATCGCCAGAGCCAGTGATTCGACGCTACGTATCGTGCCGATGCCTGAACAACGCGGGCAGGTCAGGTATGCAGATTCACCGAGTGAAGGCCTGAGCCGTTGCCGCGACATTTCGAGCAGGCCGAATCGCGAAATCTTGCCGATTTGTACGCGGGCACGATCCTGACGCACCGCATCGCGCAGTCTGTTTTCCACGTCGCGCTGGTGCTTTTGCGGCCCCATATCAATGAAGTCGATGACGATGAGTCCACCAAGGTCACGGATGCGTAATTGCCGGGCGACTTCGTCGGCGGCTTCCAGGTTGGTATTTAGCGCTGTCGCCTCGATGTCACCACCTTTGGTTGCGCGGGCCGAGTTGATGTCGATCGACACCAATGCCTCGGTGTGATCGATCACAATGCTGCCGCCAGATGGCAGATTAACGTTGTGTGAAAAAGCAGATTCGATCTGGCTTTCGATTTGATAGCGCGTAAACAGAGGCACGGGGTCTTCGTAATGCTTCAGCTTGCGGAGGTTGTGCGGCATGACCTGTTGAACGAATTCGACAGCCTCTTTGTAAGTATTCTCGTCATCGATCAGGATTTCGCCGATGTCGTTCGCCAGGTAATCGCGAAGTGCCCGAATGACAGAGTTGCTCTCGCGGTAGATCAAAAACGGTGAGCTGCGCTCCAATACAACGTTGAGAATCGCTGCCCAGATCGTGAGCAGGTTCTCGAGATCCCAGGCCAGTTCCTCAGGGTTGCGATCAATGCCGGCCGTGCGCAATATGACGCTCATATCTTTCGGTATTTCGACGTCGTTGAGCGACTGGCGCGCCAAATCACGATCGTCACCCACAATACGGCGTGACACGCCGCCGGAGCGAGATTTATTGGGTTTCAGAACAATAAAGCGGCCGGCGAGGCTGACAAACGTCGTCAACGCTGCACCTTTGTTGCCACGCTCTTCCTTGTCGATCTGCACGACGATGTCCTGACCCTCTTTCAGGACTTCCTTAATGCTGGGTTTGTTGCCGGGTTCGACCGGTTTGACGAAATACTCGCTGGAGATTTCCTTGAATGGCAGGAAGCCGTGGCGTTCTGCGCCAAAATCGACGAACGCCGCTTCGAGGCTGGGCTCGATGCGGGTTATCTTTCCTTTGTAAATATTGGCTTTTTTGCGTTCGCCTGCGGGTAATTCGATATTTAGATCATAGAGACGTTGGCCATCGACCATCGCCATGCGCAACTCTTCTTCCTGAGTTGCATTGATTAACATTCTTTTCATGATGCCCTACTTGATTAGTGAGTGAGGGCAGAGAGTCGGGGCGAATTGCCAGGGGCTGTGCGCAGGGAGCCTCACACAATAAGAACTGGCGCAAGAATGCGCCTGTTGTGAGGTGGACTAACTTGTTCTGGGCCTGATTCCCTTGAATCAGGCTCCGTAAAAAATTCAGCATGTGTTCCCTGCGGCTTTGCCGCATTGGCGCTCGCTGCTATCCGTGCTCGCTGCCATCTTGGTCGGCCTCGCGCTGCGAAGCCCAAAAAAAACTATGATTACGTTCTTTAGCGTTGCGGCTGATCCAGGAGTGGGGCCGCTTGGTTTCTGTGCATTGCCCGAAATTCGTCTCGGAGTGTCACAGGGCGCTAATATAGCACACCCTTTGAATCCATCAAGTTATTGATCATGCAGCAAAAGTCGGACAAGAAAGCGGATTTGGTCCACACAAAAGTGCGCAAAGTCCGCATTGATGAGGAGCAGGCCGGGCAGCGCGTCGACAATTTCCTGCGCCGAGAATTGCCGGGCGTACCAAAGGGCCGTCTGTATCGAATTCTCCGACGCGGGGAAGTGCGGGTGAACGGCGGCCGCATAAGGGCCGAATACAAGCTGCAGGAAGGTGACGAGGTGCGCATACCGCCGGCACGCGTGCGCGCAGCGGGTGATGCGCCCGGTGCCGGTTTTGCCGCACAGATGGCCGATCGGGTGCTGTTTGAGGACAAGCGACTGCTGGTGGTGGACAAACCTACCGGGATCGCCGTGCATGGCGGCAGCGGCATCAGCCACGGTGTCATCGAACTACTGCGACACGCGCGACCCGAGCTTCGTGATTTGTCACTGGTACACCGGCTCGACCGGGAAACATCGGGTTGCCTGGTATTGGCCAAGAAGCGCAGTGCCTTGCGCGAATTGCATGCGCGCTTTCGTGATGGCGTCGTCGAAAAGAATTACCTGGGGCTGGTCATAGGTGACTACCAACTTGGCGAACAACTGATCGACAAGCCGCTGCTTGTTGAACATCGCAAGGGCGGGGAGCGTCATGTCGTGGTTAGCGGCGGCGGAAAGTCAGCGCAGACCCGAGTGCAGCTGTCACGCACATTTGGCAAGTTCAGCCTGTTGCAGTGTTCGCCGGCAACAGGCCGCACGCACCAGATTCGCGTGCACCTGCAATACCTTGGTTTTCCACTAGCGGGTGATGAACGTTATGGCGACGAGGAAAAGAATCGGCAGGCGAAGAAATTTGGCCTGAAGCGGCTGTTCCTGCACGCGCAATCGATCGCTTTTCCGGACGACAGCGGCAATGACCTGCACTTCACGGCGCCATTGGCGGAGGATCTGGAAAGATTCCTGACGAAAGGGATCCCTAAGATTCAGGGAATCAAATAAAGGGGTCAGACCGCATTTCATGAAATGGGGTCTGACCCCTTTATTGAGAATTCAGGGAATCAAATAACCGAGTTCCAGAAGCACATCGGATACCCAGATCATCGGCAGGCCGATTAATGCGGTCGGATCGTCTGTCGTGACCGATTTGAACAACACAAAACCGGCACCTTCAATCTTGAAGCTGCCAGCGCAATCATAGGGCTCGTCATGGCGCAAGTAGGTTTCAGCCAGCCGCCGGTCAAATTGTCGGAAGCGTACGGTGGTCTTGTCGACATGTTCATAACGTGTCCGGCCGACCGGGTCGAGTATGCAAACGGCTGTTCGAAAGGTGACGGCCTGACCCGAGGCAGCCAGAAGTTGCTCAACTGCTTTTTGATGGTCGCCAGGCTTACCGAGTACTTGCCCGTCGAGCGCCGCGAGTTGGTCTGCACCGATGATCAGCGAATCGCGCGCGGTCATCGAGACGGTTTCAGCCTTTTTTCGCGCCAGGTGACGAGCGAGTGCCTTGGGCTTGAGTTGATCCACGTTGCTTTCGTCGATATCCGGAGAAATAGCCTGATAATCGTCGAGAAAGCGGTCGAGCAAGCCTCGCCGGTACGGAGACGCGGATGCCAGGACGATCGCTCGGGCGGAAGGATTTTGCATAAAATCAATTGCTTGGCGCGAAAAAACAGGAGTTTACCCGCTTTATGCGGCGGAACCGACAATTTCCCGCCCGTGCACTTTGACAGTGGCCCCTGAGGTCCTTATCATGCGCGCGCCATGGGCAATCCGCTGCGAGATCGCCGCACTCCGTCGGAATTGGCGGAAAGCGGTCAAATTATTGATTTTTCAGAAAAAATCAGTGAATTTGAGAAACTCGCCGAAATTATCGAAGGTGATCTTGAAACTCTGGACCCTGCTACACTGCCGCTCGATTGGCGTGACACGGCGGTCGCTGGTCACCTGAGCTTCGGTTTCGCTGACGCGCAAGGTAGGGCCGCGGTGCTTGAAGGGGAGGCTGCGACAACCGTTGCTGCGGTCTGTCAGCGATGCTTGACGGCGTTTCGAGTGCCGTTAAAAGTTGAGCTCAGGTTGTTGTTCGATGCGGATGATTCGGCATTTGCCGATGACGAAGGTTATGAGATATGGGAACTCGAAGAGGAAAAGTTTCGACCTCTTGATCTCGTCGAAGAAGCGTTGATCATGGCGATGCCGCTAGTGGCGATGCATGTCGACGATGAGACCTGTCACCGGGCTGATACGCCAGCGATGGACTCTGGCGAAAAAATACGACCATTTGCGTCATTGAAAGCGCAGATGAAAAATGAAGACTGAATTGAATGATGACGTATTGCGTCATTGTGACTGGAGAAAAATATGGCTGTTCAAAAAAGTCGCAGAACCCCTTCAACACGTGGCATGCGTCGCGGGCATGACAAATTGAAAAAACCTGCAGTGTCGGTTGACCCGACATCCGGCGAAACTCATCTGCGGCATCGTGTTTCGCCCGACGGTTTTTACCGTGGCGAGCAGGTCGTCGTGCAGCCGGAAATCGAAGAAGAAGACGAGTAAAGGTACTTTGCTAACAGGTCGTCCCGACGAACGTTAATCGATCGACGACCTGCTTCTCTGTGGCGACACACTCGATTATTTCCCTGGATGCGATGAGCGGCGACCTTGGTGCCGAGGTCGTCGTGCGCGCGGCTTATCAGGCACTGCAAAAGAATTCGCAACTGGAGTTGTTGCTCGTTGGAAACAAAGACGAGTTGCAAGGTCATGTGACGAAAATCATCGGCGTGGAGCCGCGGCTCACGATAGTCCATGCCAGTGAAGTTGTTGAGATGTCCGATTCGCCCGTTGATGCGATGCGCAAGAAGAAAGATTCATCGATGCGCGTTGCCATCAATCTCGTCAAAGACGGTAAAGCTCAGGCATGCGTCAGTGCTGGCAATACGGGTGCCTTGATGGGCACTGCGAAGTATGTTCTGAAAATGCTGCCGGGAATCGACAGGCCGGCAATTATTACCGAGTTGCCAGCAAAAGGCGGTTCGCTGCACATGCTGGATCTTGGGGCGAATACTGTTTGCACGGCCGATCACCTTTTTCAGTTTGCCGTCATGGGATCAATCGTTACCGAGGACATAACAGGCGTTCAGGAACCACGTGTCGCGTTACTGAATATCGGTGCCGAAGATTCCAAAGGTCACGATACAATCAAAGATGCAGCAGCATTGCTCACTGCAAGTACACTGAACTATGTTGGCTTTATAGAGGGTAGCGAGTTGTTTTCTGGTAAGGCGGACGTTGTCGTGACGGACGGCTTTACCGGCAATGTCGCGTTGAAAACCATGGAAGGTACGGTCGGACTTGCGGCGCATTACCTAAAGCGCGCATTTACCCGCAATCTGTTTTCCAGATTTCAGGCAGTCCTCGCTCGACCGGTATTGCGGCATCTTGCTGGTCGCATGGATTCACGCAGGTACAATGGCGCGACTCTCGTTGGCCTGAATGGTATTGTCATCAAGAGTCACGGCAGTGCTGATTCGTACGCGTTTGAGCATGCAATTGATACGGCTGTCGTTGAAGTGCAAAAACAGGTGCCACAGCAAATCGGCAGCCTGCTGCAACGGGAAGCTGCATGATATACACGCGGATCGTCGGTACCGGGCGCTACCTGCCCGAGAAAATCTTGACGAATGCCGACCTCGAGAAGATGGTCGACACCAGTGACGAGTGGATTCGCACGCGCACGGGTGTCGAGCGGCGGCATTGTGTGGCAGACGATCAGACGACCGCAGACATGAGTATCGAGGCAGCCAAAATTGCTATCGAGGATGCGGGTATCGATGTTACGGACATCGATATGGTACTGGTCGGTACAACCTCGCCGGATCTGATCTTCCCCAACGCAGCAACGCTTGTGCAGCACCGCCTTGGAATTCCTGCATGTCCTGCAATCGGCATGGAAGCCGCATGCACGAGTTTTATCTATGCTCTGACGACGGCGGACAAGTTCATCAAGGCCGGCGAAGCTAAGTGCGCTTTGGTTATCGGTGCCGAATGCATTACCAAGCTCGTCGACTGGACTGACCGCAACACCTGTGTGTTATTTGGTGACGGAGCGGGCGCGGTAATCGTCAAACCATCAGAAGAGCCCGGCATCATCGCAACGCACCTTGGCGCTGATGGTCAGTACAAAGACCTCTTGTATTACCCGGTCGGTGTGTCAAATGATCTGCATAAAGCCGGTACCGATGAAGCGTCGATCATGATGTCTGGCAACGAAGTTTTTAAGGTGGCTGTCAAAACATTAGGCAACGTTGCGACCGAGGTTCTCGAAAAAGCCGGCGTATCTCAGGATGAACTTGATTGGCTGATTCCACATCAAGCCAATTTACGTATCATTCAGGCGACAGCGAAACGTCTGAACTTGCCGATGGAAAAAGTCATTCTGACGGTGCAGGATCATGGCAATACGTCGGCCGCATCCGTGCCAATGGCCTTGGACGTTGGCATCCGTGATGGTCGAGTTAAGCCCGGGCAGTTGATATTGCTCGAAGCCTTCGGCGGCGGCTTTACCTGGGGTTCTGTGCTGCTGCGTCTCTGACCGCTACTGGCGCCAGTCGGCGCTACCAGATTCCGCTTTTCTTGCCTTTGCTGCTGCGCCGTTGCATGCGCTGATGTAAGGCCTGACGTTTACGATCGAGTCGATCGCGACGAATGGCACCGTCAATCGAGGTGCCGTGTTCGCTGTCAAAATCATTGCGAAAACGGCAAAAGTCATCGTATGCAGAGCGGACGTGTTGCAGTTCGCGATTAACGAGTTCGATCATAATCACGTCGTCGAGATAGCCGATGACCGGAATATCGTCCGGCAGAATATCTTCCGGGTCACTGAAGTAGACAAACATGGCGAGCAGGCTCTCGCGATCGGCATCGGGTAACTGCCAGTCGTCATCGGCCAGCATCTGAATTAATGTCTCCAGTTGCGGAATGCGTTCGGCGACAAAGTCGGGCAATGGCTCGTTTTCGCGAATTTCGTCAAGAACGTGCGCGACGGCATCGACGATTTCCTGTTCTTCGGCATCGCGAACAGCATTACGCGATTGCTTGAGCGCCTCGCGAAAATAGAGGAGGTCGCGATCACTGAGTTCAAATGAGAGTTTCAGGCCCATGGCAAGCGTCAGATATCGAATCCGGGCACAACAGGCTACCGACCGGGCATCGCAGGGTCAATCAGAATCCGTATTGGCGCACGACGCGAGCACTATCAATGGTTTACCATATGCACTTGAAGTGCGGGTTACGTCGATGAAACCAAGACTGATAATCGGAAACAAGAACTACTCCACCTGGTCAATGCGGGCCTGGCTGCTGTTGCGTGAGGCCGAAATCGACTTTGATGAGCACCGCATTGTGCTGGATACGCCAGAAACTGCGGCTGAAATCGCCGCCGTTAGCGCCGCCGGTCGTGTGCCGGTTCTGCAGTTTGGCGACGTGACCGTCTGGGATACCCTGGCCATCGCCGAAATAGTTGCTGAACGCTGGCCCGAGAAGCAGTTATGGCCTGCTGATGCAAATGCGCGGGCTTTTGCACGCAGCATTTGCGCCGAAATGCACTCCGGCTTTGCGATGCTGCGAGAGTGCATGCCGATGAATTGCCGTGCGATGGGACGCAAGGTGCCGCTGCCGGATGTGCTCACGGACGACATTGACCGTGTAATAGCAATCTGGTCGGAATGTCACCGCAACTACAGCGGCGATAGCGGTTGGCTGTTCGGCAAATTCAGCGTAGCGGACGCGATGTTCGCGCCGGTTGTTTTGCGTTTTCGAACTTACGGCATCAATCTGCCGGAGTCCGCCGGATTTTATCCACAACGCGTTCTCGAAAGTGAGGCGATGCAGGAGTGGCTTGCTGCCGCAGAGTGCGAAACCGAGGTGATCGACGCGGATGAGAAGGGCAGATGAATAGAGTGCTAAATACAGCTCTGCTGCTTGCTGCGCTACTCGCTAACGGAGTGCGGGCTGAAATCTACGAGTTGCCACCTGAGGGCTATGACGTCATCGGCGCGATGTCGACGATTACTGCACGTCAGGAAGATACGCTGGTTGATATCGCGCGACGGCACGGGCTCGGTTACGAGGATATCGTGCGGGCGAATCCTGATGTCAACGTCTGGGTGCCGGGCGAGGGCACCGAGGTCATTTTGCCGACGCAGTATGTACTGCCTTCCGGTCCGCGACATGGCGTCATTTTGAATCTGGCGGAATATCGCCTGTATTACTTTCCCGAGACAAAGGCAGGCGAGACCGCGTACGTAATGACTTACCCGATCAGCATTGGTCGCATGGATTGGGAAACACCGCTCGGCCGCACTCAGATCATTTCCAAAGTGCGTAACCCAAGCTGGTACGTGCCACAGTCTGTCCGAGACGAGCACGCGGCAGATGGCGATCCGCTACCACGAATTGTTCCGCCAGGGCCCGACAACCCACTTGGCAAATTTGCGATGCGGCTGGGATTGCCCGGCTACCTGATTCATGGCACCAACCGGCCTGCAGGCGTTGGTATGCGCGTGACGCACGGTTGCGTGCGAATGTTTCCCGAAGATATCGAGTACCTGTTCACCAAAGTCGATGTAAAGACGGCAGTGCGCATCGTCAACGAACCGATCAAAATGGGTTGGAATGGCGATCAGCTTGTTATGGAAGCGCATCCGATACTTGAAATCGTTGTTCCTGAGGCGCTCGAGAACGAAGCAACGGAAGAAGGCGAGAATGCTGCGGACGAGAACGTTGTCGAAGTCAAAGACCCGTTAACCTATATGACGGAACAGTTCATCGTCACGACGGGCGAGCGTGCAGGGCAACTCGACTGGCATCTGGCTGAGCAGATCGTCGAGCGGTCAGATGGTATTCCGACGCCGGTTGGTGAGGGAATAAAAAACGCCGCGGCAAGCGCGGCGTTCGAATAGAAGCTTGTTGTCTATTACTTAGACATTGTCTTCTGGAACATACGTTCCATGCTTTCGCGATTTGCTTCGCAGCATGCCTGTGCTTCAGTAGCAGCAGAAAGTGCCTGGTCTGCAGTGCTCTGAGCGCTTGCGGCAGCCTGAGCTGCGCGATCAGCAGCTGCACGAGCAGCTTCAGCGGCAGAAGCAGCAGCAGCAGCGTCAGCAGCAGCACGGTTGGCTGTAGCTTCGATTTCTGTGGTGCTAACGCAACCTACTGTCAGTGCAGCAGCGAGCATCAATGCGCTTACTTTGAGTGCGGTTCTTTTCATTGTCCGAATTTCCTCTGTTGGGATATAACTGCAGGCGCATTATTTCCCAATCCGCTCGATCCCGCAATGAAAATCACTGTTTTTATTGCACTTTCGCTTAACTTCGCTCGCCGTCCATGGCGCGCTCAGATCGTTCTCCGCTTGTTGGAGCGCTCCTCGGAGCGCGACTTGAGCCAGGCGTAATCGTGCCACGACATTAGCGCCTCAAGAGGCGCTCCAACACCGATAGCGAACCTCTGCGATGTATGGGAGGGCCGCGGGTGGGATCTTTTTTTTCGGAAATAAAGCGCAGCGAAGCGAGCTCCCCCAAGCGGGATCGAGACATTTCGAAAAAAAATGGTGCCAGCTGCGAGCCCGTGCCCTTGCACTGATTCCGATACTGTATATAATCACATGCACTGTGAATTTATACAGGACTGCTTAAATGCGCCCACTGACCCCAAGACAAACGCAAATTCTCGAAGTAATTCAAGACTTTATCGCCGAAACCGGCATGCCACCGACACGTGCCGAAATCGCCAACGAACTCGGTTTTAAGTCGGCCAACGCCGCTGAGGAACATTTGCGGGCGCTGCAGAAGAAGGGCGTTCTCGATCTCGTGCCCGGAGCATCGCGCGGTATTCAACTCAAAGACTCTCTGCGCGAGCAGATTGGCTTGCCGCTCGTTGGCCGGGTTGCAGCCGGTAGTCCGATCCTCGCCGAAGAACATATCGAAACGCATTACCGGATCGATCCACAGCTATTTAACCCGAAACCGCATTACCTGCTCAGGGTGCATGGCATGAGCATGAAGAATGCGGGCATTCTCGATGGTGATCTCGTTGCGGTACATCGCACGCCTGAAGTTCGCAGCCGACAGATCGTTGTTGCGCGACTTGACGATGAAGTCACCGTTAAACGTTATCGGCAGGAGGGCTCCATGGTCGAGCTGTTACCCGAAAACGAGGATTTTGAAACGATACACGTCGACCTCACGGAACAAACCATGGTGATCGAAGGTGTTGTTGTTGGCGTTATCCGTGACGGCATGCCGCTGCATTAAGCGTTTATGAGATGCAGCGCGATTCATCCTCTTTAGACAAACTACTCGAGAATCCACGTCTCTGGCGCGGCCATAGCCAGGCCCACGCAGCTCCCGGGCTTACAAGCGGTTACGAAGCACTCGATCGTCACCTGCCCGGGGGCGGCTGGCCGCAAAGCTCCTTAACCGAAATCCTTGTCGAACACTATGGCATTGGCGAACTGCGTTTATTGATGCCAGCGCTCGCGGCTTTGAGCGCTGAGGACAATGGCGTTAATTACGCCGAGCCGGGCTGGATTGCCTGGGTGGCGCCGCCGTTTCAGCCGTACCCTCCGGCTTTACAGCAGTGGGGCATCAACCTGTCACGCATGCTAATCGTGCGTCCTAAAGACGACAGCGAAATGCTTTGGTCTGCCGAACAGGCACTGTCGTCAGGTACCTGCGCAGCCGTGCTGCTGTGGCCTGAGGTACTCGAAGATCAGGCGAGCCGGCGTTTGCAGCTTGCCGCAGAGAAAGGCAGCAGCTGGGCGATCGCATTTCGCCCGCCCGCCGCTCGCTCCGAGCCTTCAGCTGCAGCATTGCGTATTGAGCTGTTGTCGAACAGTGAAGGCACACGCCTGTCGATATTAAAAAGTCGTGGTGGCCGACCTGCCGTATTACATGATGTCGTCTGACTTATGTCGACGGCACGACACCATCGCTCCAATAAGGGGTTATTCGACCAGCATTCGCTGGCGTTTGAAGAGCCTCAGGCACGACAACAGCCACAAGCGTTAACAGCGCCTGTTCTCAAACGGCTCTGGTTCTGCGTGTATTTACCGCAACTGCCATTGGAGGCCTCGGGTCCCGCTGACGAAGCGCGAGTCGTGGTTGAGGATCAGCAGGGCATTCACCGTGTGTTGCTGGCCTCGGCACAAGCAGAATCAGCTGGCGTCATGTCGGGGCAGTCGGCGAATGCCGCACTGGCATTGTTACCAACACTCCGGGTTGAGGAGCGTAGCGAACTTGCAGAGCAACAGGCACTCGAAAGTCTTGCGTCATGGTTGGAACAGTTCACATCCGTTGTTTGTTTTGCGGGTCCTGATGTATTGCTGGTAGAGATTGCCGGCAGCCTGCGTCTTTATGGCGGTCTTTTAAGTTTGCGACAGCAAATTGCCGCAGGCCTTGAGCAACAGGGTTTCAGCGCATCACTGGCTATTGCACCAACGCCGCTTGCTGCGACATGGCTGGCGAAGGGTGGGCGCCGCGCCTGCATCCGTGAGCCGGCAAATATTACAGCGGCGCTGCGCAGCCTGCCTTTGCATTGCCTCGACTGGCCAAAAAGTATTTGTGAGTCATTAACGGGTATGGGTATTCGTAATATTGGCGATTGCCTGCGCCTGCCACGAGAAGGTTTTGCGCGCCGTTTCGGGCCGCAGCGACTCCTCGAACTCGATCGTGCATTGGGCCGTTTACCGGACCCGCGCACGAGTTGGCGTGCACCCGAACGTTTTTGCGCCGACTATGAAATGACCGAGGAACAGAGTGACCGTGAATTGCTGCTTGCGGTCTGTCGTGAGTTGTTGCTGTCACTTGAGCGGTTCTTGCTGACCCGGCAGCTCGGCACGCAGCGCGTGCTGTTTAGTTTTTTTCATTTGCGTGGCCCTGCCACTCAGTTGTCTTTGGGCTGTGCCGATGCTGAACGCATGAGTGATCGCTGGTTTGATTTGTTGCGCATACGTTTTGAGCAACTGACCTTGCCAGAAGCAGTAATAGCGGTGCGCTTGCGGGGTGGTCGAACTCAGGCCATACGTGCGGAATCCGGGCGACTATGGTTCAAGGGAAAAACGGCGGGACAGAAGCTGCGTTTTTCGATGACACAGCTGGCTGAGCGATTGATTGCACGCGTCGGCAACCAGTCTGTTGCCGGTGTGGCGACTGTCGCAGAGCATCGGCCGCAGTTCGCCTGGCGCCCCAAAGCGTTATTGGCCGATAAAACCGTTCACGCGCTGTCGACAATCAGATGCGGCGCATGCAGGCCGCTTTGGATGTTGCCGGAGCCGACATTACTGGCTGTCGATCAGGGTTATCCATTGCACCAGGGGCGGTTGCGAATTCTCGAAGGCCCGGAGCGGCTTGAAACGGGCTGGTGGGACGAGGAGGGCATTACACGTGACTACTACACCGCTATCAACCCACGCGGCATGCGCCTGTGGGTGTTCCGCAGTCGTGATCGCAATGCTTGTTGGTATCTGCACGGCTTTTTTGGCTGATGGTTGCCAGGCCTTACGCCGAACTGCATGTCCTCAGTAACTTCACCTTCCTGCGCGGTGGGTCCCATCCTGAGGAGCTTGTAGAGGCTGCCGCTGCGCTCGGCTATGAGGCGCTCGCGATTACCGATGAGTGCTCAATGTCGGGCATTGTGCGGGCGCACACGGCAGCGAAAGAGTACGGCCTCAAAAAACTCATTATCGGTTCCGAATTGCACCTCAGAAGCGGCCGTAAGCTTGTCGTCCTCGCCCAAAACCGTGCAGGTTATGCGGAACTTTGCGAACTGATCACCAAAGCCCGGCGTGCTGCCAAAAAAGGCTCTTATGAGTTAACCCGGCTGGCATTTGAAGACGGCCTGCCCAATTGCCTTGTGCTGTGGGTACCTGACAGGACGTATTCGCTTGATGTTGAAGATCACTGGATCCGTGAGACATTCCGCAATCGCTTGTGGATTGCCGTTGAGCTGCTTGCTGACGGACAACAACGTGAACAGCTTGCAAAACTCTGTGAAGAAAGTCGCAGGCTCAAGCTGCCATTAGTGGCCTGTGGCGATGTGCACATGCACAGCCGTTCACGGCGCATTTTGCAGGATACGCTAACGGCGATACGTGAAGGTGTCACTGTCGATAACGCAGGGTTTGCGTTGTACCCGAACGGTGAGCGTCACCTGCGTTCGCTTGAGGTTTTACAGCACGTTTATCCGCAGGAATTATTGGACGAGACGCTGCGCATCGCTGAGACGATCGATTTTTCACTGGACGAATTACATTACGAGTATCCCGACGAAGTTGTTCCTGCTGGCGAGACGCCGACGCGCTACCTGCGATATCTGACCGAGCAGGGTATGCAACGTCGCTGGCCGGGCGGTGTGCCAGCCAAAGTCATCCGGCTCGTCGAGCACGAACTCGAGCTGATCGCGGACCTTGAATATGAGTCGTACTTTCTGACGGTGTATGACATCGTTGCATTCGCACGCTCACAGGACATCTTGTGCCAGGGCCGCGGTTCGGCAGCGAATTCAGCGGTGTGTTATTGCCTGGGTATCACCGAGGTCGACCCTGATCGTATGGCGATGCTGGTTGAGCGATTTATTTCCAAAGAGCGCAATGAACCACCCGACATCGATGTGGACTTCGAGCACGAACGTCGCGAGGAGGTTATTCAGTACATCTACGCAAAGTACGGTAGAGAACGTGCGGCACTCGCTGCCACGATCATTACCTATCGGCCACGCAGCGCACTCAGGGACGTCGGCAAGGCGCTGGGCCTGAGTGATTTGCAGATCGGGCGTCTGGCGCGTTCGATGCAGTGGTGGGACGGGCAGCGCGTCGATGACAGTCGTGTCCTCGAGGCCGGGCTTGATCCAGAAAGCCCGATCATCAAACGGCTCTTATACCTGGTCAGGGAAATACTCGGCTTCCCGCGGCACCTGTCACAACATGTCGGCGGTTTTGTTATTTCCAACGGTTTGTTGTCCGAGCTCGTGCCGGTCGAGAACGCAGCAATGCCTGATCGTACGGTCATCCAGTGGGAGAAAACCGATCTAGAAGACCTTGGGCTGCTAAAAGTCGACGTACTGGGTCTGGGCATGCTAACGGCGATCCGTCGCAGTTTCGATTTGCTGCGTGGCTTCGATGGCCGAAACCTGGCCCTGGCCACAGTGCCTGCCGAAGACCCGCTCGTCTACGACATGATTTGTGATGGCGACACGATGGGCGTGTTTCAGATTGAGTCGCGCGCGCAGATGGCAATGTTGCCGCGATTGCGACCGCGCTGTTACTACGATCTTGTTATTGAAGTCGCCATTATTCGGCCGGGCCCGATCCAGGGTGACATGGTGCATCCGTATTTGCGCCGGCGTAATGGGGAGGAGGCCGTCGATTACCCCAGCGAAGACGTTAAAGGGGTACTGCAACGTACGCTGGGTGTGCCGATCTTTCAGGAGCAGGTCATGCAGCTTGCTGTTGTTGCCGCTGGATTCACGCCAGGAGAAGCCGATCGGCTCAGGCGCGCGATGGCCGCATGGAAACGACGCGGTGGCCTGGGACCTTTTGAAGAGAAACTGATCGTCGGCATGCGTGAACGTGGCTACGAGGAAGAATTCGCGCGACAGATCTTTCGTCAGATCGAGGGTTTTGGTGAATACGGTTTTCCCGAGTCACATTCGGCAAGTTTTGCATTGCTTGTGTACGTGTCGTCATGGCTGAAATGTCATGAACCGGCCGCATTTACGGCCGCACTCCTGAACAGTCAGCCGATGGGCTTTTATTCGGCATCACAACTCACCCAGGATGCCCGCCGTCACGGCGTCGAAGTGCGTCCGGTCGATATCAATCAAAGTAACTGGGATTGCACATTGGAAGCGCGTGACGATGGGCAGGCGGCATTGCGGCTTGGACTGAGAATGGTTAAAGGACTCTCTGAGGAAGCGGGGCAGCGTGTTGTGGAGCAACGAAGCGCAGCGGGTTATCAGGGCATTCAAGCTTTAGTCGAGGCTGTTGGGCTGGATAAGCGTGAACTTGGCGTGCTGGCGTCCGCTGCTGCGCTCGAAGTGCTCGAAGGCCATCGTCATCGGGCGCGCTGGGCCGTTGCCGGTATTGAAAAGCCGGCACCGTTATTGAAGTCGATGAAACGCTTTGAAGCGACGCCGCTGTTAAAGAAGCCGACAGAGGGGCAGGATATTGTTGCTGACTATCAATGCACCGGGCTGACGCTCGGCAGACATCCGATGCATCTGCTGCGGCATCGGCTCGATCGTTATCGCTACCTGCAGGCGGAGCGCATGCCAAACCTGATGACAGGTACAGCAGTGGCTGTTGCCGGGCTCGTTATCACGAAGCAGCGGCCTGGAACGGCGAGCGGTGTCACCTTTGTCACGCTGGAAGATGAGACAGGCCACATCAATCTGATTGTCTGGAAGCAGGTAGCCGAACAGTACCGTGCGGCGTTATTGAACGCGAAGCTGATGGGAATTCAAGGAGAACTACAAATTGAAGGACAAGTCATTCATGTAATAGCAAGGCAGCTCATAGATCACACCGAGATGCTGGGGAATCTGGTCGTTACGTCAAGAGACTTCCGATAATTGTTGGAGCGCCTGTTGGAGCGCCTGTTGGAGCGCCTGTTGGAGCGCCTCTTGAGGCGCGACTGGGATGAGGTAAAATCGCGCGCTGATGTGCTTTGCCTAAGTCGCGCTCCGAGGAGCGCTCCAACGGGCGCTCCAACGAATCAAAGATCGGTATCGAGATTGAAATTGAAGGTGTTATCCAGCTCTGCTTCAGTTCGGCGTTGCTCGTTGACTTCCTCGATGCGGCGATGAACTTCCTTTTCCTTCGCTGCCGCGTCACCGTCGCCCGACTCCAATTTAGCGACGAGTTTTTCGACATTAAGCTCGGCCGAGAAGTCACTGCCCGTGTCGATATCGGCGGCGTCTTCGCTTAGAACGATAGTATCCTCTGACGAATCGGCTACCTCGATCTCGCCGTCGTCGGTATCAACCCCTTTAACTCCACTAACAACTTCACCGTTCATTGCTCATGCTCCACAATAATCAGTTCGATTTCACGTTTTATATACCGCGAAAAATTCGGTCGCGCAAGGGACAGATTAACGAATTAGATTATTGATTTCGAAGATGGGTAACAGAATGGCAAGAACAATGGTCATAACGACGGCGCCCATCAGGACAATGAGCAGTGGTTGCAGAATGCCGAGCAAAGTTGCAATCAGTCCGTCGACTTCGCGTTCCTGGTAATTTGCAGTACGCGACAGCATTTCTTCGAGTTTGCCGCCGGTCTCACCACTTGCGATCAGGTGAATCATCATCGGTGGAAATAACTTGCTGGCAGCAAGCGATTTGCTGATCGATGCGCCCTCACGAACCCTGAGAGAGGCTTCGGTGACTGCGTCACGCATCGGCAGATTTTCGATAACTTCCGCAGCAATTTTAAGCGCGTCAAGAATCGGCACGCCGCTGCCCGCGAGAATGCTCAGGGTCCGGGTGAATCGTGCTGTGTTGATGCCCCGCGTCAGTCGTCCCGTTATGGGCATGCGCAACAAGAATCGATGGTAGCTACGTTTGGGTCCATCTCGTTGCAGCAGCCACCAGACCCCATAGAACACGGCTGCCACGGTGATAATCAGCGCGAGCCAGTGATTACGCATGAAGTCACTGGTCGCGATGAGGTAGCGGGTTAATGCGGGCAGTTCGCCGGAGGCATTTTCGAATACGCTGACGATGCGCGGCACAACGGTTGCGAGCATGAAGCTAATGATGGCAACTGCCATCGTGACGAGCGCAATTGGGTAGATCAGGGCATTTGTCACGCGCTGCCGAAGTTCCTGGCGTGCCTCGGTATAGTCAGCGAGCCGTTCGAGAACCACGTCCAGGTGACCGGATTGTTCGCCGGCGGCGACCGTAGCTCGATACAACTCGGGGAATGCCTGCGGAAATTCACCCAGACCATCAGCCAGCGTATGACCTTCCATAACTCGTGAGCGCACACCGAGAAGGATGCTCTTGGTACGCGGTTGATCGTTTTGCTGAGCGACGGCAAGTAGCGCTTCTTCGAGTGGGAGTCCGGACTGTGACAGCGAGGCGAGCTGGCGCGTCAAAACCGCCAGGTCCGATGACGAGATGCCACTTCGCAACGAGAACGTGCTTTGCCGTTTGGCTTCCTTTTGCGCAACTTCGGTGACCTGCACCGGCAGCATGTGCCGGTCGCGCAGGATCTGGCGAACGTGTTTGGGGGTATCGCCCTCAATCAGGCCCTTGGACTCTTTGCCCTTTGGGTCCAGCGCAACGTATTCGAACGCACCCATGTGCTGGCTAGTCTTCTCGGGTTACGCGCAGCAGCTCTTCGATCGTGGTGCTGCCTTCCAGAACCCGCCGGCGACCATCGGCACGAATACTCGGACCCATGGTGCGCGCGTGGCGCTCGAGATCCTGCTCACTGACACCTTCGTGAACCATGCTGCGCATTTTGTCGTCGACGGCAATGAGCTCATAGATACCGGTTCGCCCGGCAAATCCGCCATTGGGGCCGTCGCCCGGGTGATACAGCGTTGGTGGGTTGGCTGGGTCGGCAGCGAGTATCTCGCATTCGTATTCGCGAGCTTCATAGGCCACCTTCGTCGCATCATCGAGCACGCGCACAAGCCTTTGTGCAAGAACACCGATCAGGCTGGAAGCCAGCAGGAACGGCTCAACACCCATATCTCTGAGTCGCGTGACGGCTCCGGCCGCTGTGTTGGTGTGCAGCGTGGACAGTACGAGGTGTCCGGTCAAACTGGCTTGCACAGCTATTTCGGCTGTCTCGAGGTCACGAATCTCACCGACCATAACGACGTCCGGGTCCTGTCGCAGTATGGCGCGCAGCCCGCGAGCGAACGTCATCTCAACTTTGGTGTTGACCTGAGATTGACCAATTCCGTCGATGAAATACTCGATCGGGTCTTCGACCGTCATGATATTGCGGCTGTTGTCGTTGATGCGTTCAAGCGCGGCGTACAGGGTCGTCGTCTTACCTGAACCAGTCGGGCCGGTCACGAGAATGATGCCATGCGGCTTGTGGATCAGATTGTCCATTGTCTTGCAGGCTTGTTCGGTCATGCCCAGGGACATCAGGTCGAGGCGACCCGCCTGCTTGTCGAGCAAGCGAAGTACGACACGTTCTCCATGGCCTGATGGCATTGTAGATACGCGCACGTCAACGGCACGTCCGGCGATGCGCAGCGAAATGCGACCGTCCTGCGGCAGGCGTTTTTCAGCGATATCAAGTTTCGACATGACCTTGATGCGCGATGCGACAAGTGGTGCCAGCGCACGCCGCGTTTCGAGAATTTCGCGCAGCACGCCATCCACGCGAAATCTCACGCCGAGCCGGTTTTCATACGGCTCTATGTGCACATCGGACGCGTTGTCTTTTACCGCTTCGGTCAGAACCGCGTTGATGAAGCGAATAATCGGCGCATCATCATCACTTTCGAGCAAGTCCGAGGGTTCCTTTAATTCTTGCGCAACCTGGGTCAGGTCCAGCTGGTCGTCCAGGCCGTCAACCATTTGCATGGCCTTGTGGCTGCCTTGCTCGTAGGACTCCTGCAACAACGCGTCGAATACTTCGACCGAAACGTACGACAGTTTCAGAGGTACGCCGGCGAAACGTTGTGCCTCTGCCAGGCTCAATGCAGAGACTCCGTGCCGGCACACGGTATCGGCGCCCTCGTCGTTGCAGCCGCGAATCAAAACGCCGTGACGTTTAGCGAAAGAAAAGGGCAATACCCGAGAAGGCAGTGTGGCGCTATCAGCTCCAGCAACCGCAGCCGTTTCGAGGACGATTTCGGGTTCGATTTCCATCAAATGCTCGAGCCGACCTTATTCGTCACCCTCGTTGTCGCTTTGGTCCTGTGATTGACTTTCATCAAGCGGCGGTAATACAGGGCGCTCCTGACCCGGCATCAGTGATACTCCTGCTTCCTGTTTACCTTGCAGAATCTCCTGGATAGAGTTGTATTTCGCATTTGTCTCATTGGACATCTGCGCTGAATTGCGCAGGATTTTCGCTCGAATGAAAATGAGTAGATTCGTTTTTACCATGTCCGTCTTGCGGCTGCGGAAAAGATTACCAATGATTGGAATCCTCCCGAGCACGGGTACCCGCTGATCGGTTTCGCGTAACACATCTTCGAGGAGGCCGCCAAGAACCAGGATCTCGCCGTCATCGACGATAACCGTCGTTTCGATGATGCGCTGATTAGTAATTAAATCGACTGCAGCAGTCGATGACGCAATGTTTGAAATTTCCTGTGAAATTTTGAGGAGCAACGCATTGCCTTCATTGATTTGCGGAGTAATCACGAGTTTGACGCCGATCTGTTCGCGCTGGATGGTTTGAAACGGATTCACAGCACCGCCTGCACCGCCACCCGTACTCGAAAAGGAACCGGTGACAAACGGAACTTCCTGGCCGACATTCAGCGTCGCTTCTTCGTTGTCAGTTGTAATGATCGAGGGTGTTGAAATGATGTTCGTATCAGCATCACCCTGCATTGCCCGGATTATCGACGCAAAACTGATGCCCGAGTCGCTGATGCGTCCGAGGCCGAGTGTGATGCCCGACTGAACTAAGCTGCCCGGATCAATTTGTCCACCGCTGCCCAGGGTAGTGCCATATTGAACAACACCACTCACGGTATCGGGGAAGTTCGTAACGCCGATCGGTGTGTTCGTGCCCGTACCTTCGATAGCCCAGGTCACACCCAGCTCCGATACTTTATCCGCGATTACTTCGACGATAATGGCCTCGACAAGAACCTGTGCTCGTCGAATATCGAGCTTATCGACGATCTGCATTAACGAACGCATTATCTTTGGTGGTGCGCTTACGATGATTGCGTTGTTCTGCGTATCGGCCCAGACGCTGACCGGGTTTGGTGAAGCAGCGGCTGTGGCCTGGCCG
>Ga0255052_10001075_pt1 | contig 20992 bp, 19 predicted proteins | sample JV7_2_21_MG_FD_188632 | JGI IMG/M metagenome (GOLD analysis project Ga0255052, IMG submission 188632) | Seawater microbial communities from Jervis Inlet, British Columbia, Canada - JV7_2_21 | ecosystem: Environmental > Aquatic > Marine > Inlet | place: Canada: British Columbia | collected... | reverse complement strand
GGAATCGTCACTTCGCCTGTTACGGTGCCGCGATCGATGCGTCCCTGCTCATCGACGTTGTACTCCATCAACTCGAAGGTCATGCCAACGAGCTTGCCGTCCTCGAGGACGAATTCTTTGGGCGAGTGGTTGACGATGATTTCGACGTTTTCTTCTTCGGCGTCATCAAGTTCCCAGTCGGATGCTTTGAAAAAACCGCGCGGCTTGCGCGCCATGACCTTCACATCATTGGCGCCGATTCGAAGCGATGTGCGGCAGCAGTCCATCGCGGTATTGCCTACGCCGATAATCAGGACCTTTTCACCGATTTTCTCAACATGCTCGAATGCAACAGACTCGAGCCAGTCGATACCGATATGGATGTTGTCGGAGTCGTAGCGGCCTGGAATTTCGAGATTCTTGCCTCTGGGCGCACCCGTACCGACGAAAACCGCGTCATAGCCTTCGTCGAGCAGTTCTTTCATGCTGTCGATACGATGATTCGTCTTCAGCTCGACACCCATATCGAGAATGTAGCCAATCTCTTCATCAAGCACTTTGGGCGGCAAGCGAAATCGCGGGATGTTGGTTCTCATCAAACCGCCGGTGGCGGCGAGCGCTTCGAAGATTGTGATTTCGTAACCGAGCGGCGCGAGATCATTCGCTACGGTCAACGAGGCACAGCCCGCTCCAACTAAAGCAATACGCTTACCATTAGTCTGCTGTGGGGCTTTGGGCAGTGAGGCAGTGATGTCGTCGCGATGGTCCGCAGCCACGCGCTTGAGGCGGCAGATCGCTACCGGTCGATCCTCCACGCGGCCGCGACGACACGCCGGCTCGCATGGGCGGTCGCAGACCCGGCCGAGGATGCCTGGAAAGACATTTGACTTACGATTCTCTATATACGCGTCGTTGAAGCGCCCCCGGGCGATCAGCCGGATATATTCAGGAACGTCGGTATGGGCAGGACATGCCCACTGGCAATCGACTACCTTATGGAAGTACTCAGGGTTGGAGGTATTTGTCGGTTTCATTCCATGCTCGCGCCGGACATAATCGTCAACCCGACAATGAGTCCGATCCCTTGTTGGGCGCTAGCATAGCGGGATCGACCGGAAAGTAAATACTTAAGTTTGACCTAGCGCGAGCGCGTGAATTCAAGCCGCCGACCCGCGACCAAATCCGTCAATTCACCGTGCCGGTAAGCGACCGCACCATTGATGATCGTGGTGTCTATCGTTGACGAGAATGTATGCCCTTCGAACGGCGACCACTGGCACTTGCAGAGCACGTTTGACTGATCGACTTTGTAGGGCTTCTGCGCATCGACGATGACGAGATCTGCGAAGTAGCTCTCGCGAACGTAGCCGCGGTCTCGCACACCAAACAGGTCTGCCGGCGCATGACAGGCGCGGTCGACGATCAACTCATGGCTGATCTGTCCGGAATCTGCAAGGTCAAACAGCGTCATCAGCGCGTGCTGCACGAGCGGTAACCCGGCTGGCGCCTTGAAGTAGCTGCCGTTTTTTTCATCGGCTGTATGCGGCGCATGATCAGTCGCGATGATGTCAATGCGGCCCTCTTTCAGCGCAGCGATCAACGCCTCTCTATCCCTGGCTGACTTGATAGCCGGATTGCACTTGATCCGCGTACCCAGCTCCGCGTAGCGGGATTCATCGAACCAGAGGTGGTGAACGCAGACTTCCGCGGTGATGCGTTTCTCCATGCGATGCGCGCTGGAGAAAAGGTCCATCTCGATCGCCGTGGTCAGGTGCAGTATATGCAGCAGTGCATCGTGCCGGCGCGCGAGATCCACTGCCATACTCGACGACTGCAGGCACGCCTCAGCTGAGCGAATGTTCGGGTGCTCGGACATCGGCACGTTCTCGCCGAATTTCTTCTTCGCCTGTGCTTCGTTCTCCCAGATTTTCGGCGAGTATTCGCAATGCGTGACAACCATTACCGGCGCATGTTCGAAGATCTGCTCCAGCACTGCGGGATCGTCAACCAGCATGTCTCCTGTTGAGGCGCCCATGAAGACTTTGATGCCACACGCTTCGCCAACGGCAAGTTTCTTGATTTCCTCGATGTTCTGATTTGTCCCACCAAGGTAGAAGCCGTAGTTTGCCGAGCACCGGTTCTCGGCAACGCGATATTTGTCTGCCAGCGCGTCGCTCGTGGTCGTCAGCGGATTCACGTTTGGCATATCCATGAAGCTGGTAATGCCGCCCGCAGCTGCAGCTGCGGACTCCGTCGCCAGATCGCCCTTGTGAGTCAGCCCGGGCTCGCGAAAGTGCACCTGATCGTCGATCATGCCGGGCATGAGGAAGCGCCCACAAGCATCAATGACCTCGGCGCCCTCGTCGGCGTCGATAGATGCGGCGATCTTCTCGATACGATCACCCACTACAAGTACGTCGGCGTCCCGGATCTCGCCCTCGTTGATCAGGCGGGAGTTCGTAATCAGCAACTTGTCCATCTGCCCGATTATGCGGCGTATCCATCACGAATACACGCTCGTTTGCGAGCCTTGCCCGTGTGTGCGATAACCGCTCTGGCACTTCAGTATTGGGCGGACAATGAGCGACATCGATTACCTGGAACGGATTCAGAACGCGTCGGTCTATGACGTCGCGATCCAGTCCCCACTTGAGCTCGCGAACAACCTGTCGGCCCGACTCGATAATCGCATCTGGCTGAAGCGCGAAGACCTGCAACCCGTCTTCTCTTTCAAGCTTCGTGGCGCGTACAACAAGCTCGCTTCCCTGCCTGACAGCGAGCTGGCGAATGGCGTCATCTGTGGTTCGGCCGGGAATCACGCGCAGGGTGTTGCGCTGGCTGCGCAGCGGCGCGGCATTCGGTCTGTCATCGTAATGCCTGTTACGACCCCGTCGATCAAGGTGGATGCAGTGAAGGCGCTGGATGGTGATGTCATCCTGTTCGGTGACACCTATGACGACGCCTACGCACATGCACGTGCTCTCGAGAAGGAGCACGGCTACGTCTTCATTCACCCGTTCGATGATCCCGACGTCATTGCAGGCCAGGGTACGATCGGCAGGGAGATTCTTGAGCAGATTGACGGCGACATCGATGCCCTGTTTGTACCGATCGGTGGCGGCGGACTGATCGCCGGCATCGCCAGCTACGTCAAAGCCGTGCAACCTGACGTTCGCATTATCGGCGTTGAGCCTGAAGACTCCTCGGCGATGCGCGACTCAATCGCGGCTGGAGAGCCGATCGTTCTTGATCACGTTGGCATCTTTGCAGACGGTGTAGCGGTGCGGCGTGTCGGTGATGAGACATTTCGGCTTTGCCAGCAGTACGTGGACGAATTCATCACAGTCGATACCGACCAGATATGTGCTGCCATTCGCGACATTTTTGAAGACACCCGCTCTATCGTTGAGCCCGCCGGCGGACTCAGCGTTGCGGCACTCAAGAAATATGTGGCCGATAACAACATCTCCGGGCAGACGCTCGTTACGATCAATTGTGGCGCCAACGTCAATTTCGATCGTCTGCGGCACATCGCTGAGCGTGCTGCGGTGGGCGAACACACCGAGATGCTCCTTGCCGTGGAAATCCCGGAAGAGCCGGGCAGTTTCAAACGGTTTTGCGAGATGCTTGGCCGACGCGGCGTAACCGAATTCAATTACCGGTACAGCAATACAAGAAAGGCGCATATTTTCGTGGGTGTTCAACTGCGTCATGGCGAACAGGAGCAACACGAACTCGTTTCACAACTCCGCGATGGCGGGTACCTGGTCGAAGACCTGAGCAATAACGAAATGGCCAAGCTGCACGTGCGGCACATGGTCGGGGGCCGCTCAACCGGCGTAGATAATGAACGCCTGTTTCGATTTGAATTTCCCGAGCGTCCGGGCGCACTCCTCGATTTCCTTAACGCGGTCGGCACGGACTGGAACATCACCCTGTTTCATTATCGAAATCACGGTTCGGACTATGGCCGCATTCTCGCGGGCATCGATGTTCCTGAAGGTGACACCGACCGCCTGGAAGCACACCTCGCTGAACTCGGGTATGCGCACTGGGAAGAGAGTGACAACCCCGCATACGCGATGTTTCTTTCCTGAGCTAAGTCGCGCAATCGATCAAGCTGGATAGTTTCACCGGAAACTCCGATTTCGGTATGTGCCGGCGCATTATTCTTTTTCGGTTGCAACCAACTCTGCGGCGCACGCATCTAAGAATTGAACACAGCAATTACGAGTTGGCGAAAACAGACTATTGAACCCCATGTATGCGGTTTGTTTCGTGACGATTGGCGGTGGCATTTGCCACCGCCTTTTTTTTACCACATCTCGCGCATTCGCGACGCCACGTCGAGCCGCTTGTCGGATTGCGCCTGTTGGCGCGGCGCATTAGCTTCACCCCGGCCATGGAACCGACGCTCCATCGTCTCAAGTAGCGCATCGGTCAGGAATCGGCTGCGAGCACCGTAGACATGCTTGTCGCCATCGCGGCGTTGCTGCGTGACGTGGTACTTGAGCGGTGCAACCAGGGAAAGAGATTGCTTGGCTCGGGTCATGGCGACATACAACAGCCGACGTTCTTCCTCGATCATCGCCGGCTTGCCCGTTGCAAACTCGGATGGGAAGTTGCCGTCGGACACGTTGAGCACAAATACCGCTTCCCACTCCTGTCCCTTGGCTGAGTGCACAGTGGACAACACAAGATAATCCTCGTCGAGCAGCGGATCGCCAGCGAGGTCACCCGCAGCGTTGGGTGGGTCCAGCGTTAGCTCGGTCAAAAAGCGTTCTCGTGTCGGGTACTGACCTGATACTTGTTCGAGTTGCTCGAGGTCTGCTTCACGCGTATCCAGACCATCGTAAAGTCGTTCCAGGTGCGGCTGGTACCAGCGGCGCACAGCCGCTATTTGTGCCTGCCAACCGGAGTCGTCAGCCTCGGCGCCGGACAGATTTTTCATCATCTCGCAGAAACCCGGCCAGTCTCCTGCAGCAGCGGCCGGCGGCCGGAAACTGGCGAGTGCCGGAAACAGGAACTCACCCGCCTCAAGTTGTTCGTAACAGCGTGCGGCATTCGAGGGTCCCATACCGGGCAATAACTTCAAGATCCGAAACGCAGCAACCTGGTTGCGAGGATTCTCTGCCCACTTGAGCACTGACAGCATGTCCTTGACATGTGCCGCCTCAAGAAACTTGAGTCCACCGTATTTCACGTAAGGAATATTCCGCCGCACCAGTTCCAGCTCGAGTCGATCGCTGTGATGTGCGCCACGGAACAACACCGCCTGGTCCATAAGCTGCATGCCCGTCTCGCGGTTGCTGAGTATCGTTTCGACGACGTATTCGGTTTCGGCATCACTGTCCTCGACCGTGACGTAGTTCGGTTTGGCTCCCAGGTTCTTTTCTGAAAACAGGTTCTTTCTGTATTGTCGCTCGCTGGCCGCGATCAGGGTGTTTGCTACGTCCAGAATTTCTTGAGTTGAGCGGTAATTTTGTTCGAGCGTTACAACCTCTGCGGTCGGCATGAACTGATCCGGAAAGCCGAGAATATTCTCGACATCGGCCGCGCGAAACGAGTAGATCGATTGCGCATCATCACCAACGACAGTGACGCCCTGACCTTCCGGTTTCAGCGCGTGCAGGATCTCTGACTGCACAATATTCGTGTCCTGGTATTCGTCAACGAGCACATGATCGAACCATGCTCCGATCTGCCCGGCGAACTCTTCATCAGCAACGAGGTGGCACCAGTAGAGCAGCAGATCGTCATAGTCGAGAACCTGGCAGTGCTGCTTGCGCGCGACGTAGTGCCTGAATAATTCACGCAACTCAGATTCCCAATCGGCACACCACGGGTAGGACTCGTTCAGAACGTCGGCGAGCGAATTGCGCGTATTGACGCAACGCGAGTAAATGGCAAGACACGTGTCTTTTTTCGGAAAGCGCCGTGACTTTTTCGTCAGCGCCAGCTCATGCCTTGTTACGTCGATGACATCCGCCGCATCGCTTCGATCCAGGACCGAGAAACCCGGGTCAAGACCTAGATTTGCAGCGAATCGACGTAGCAGCCGATTGGCAACTGAATGGAATGTGCCGGACCAGGGCAAAATGCCAGCCGGTATCGCATTTGCGCTCCTGCCGGCCAGCGCCTGACGCACGATGGCATCGACGCGTCGCGTCATCTCCTGCGCAGCCCGCCGTGTAAACGTAAGCAGCAATATGCGCTCGGGGCTCACGCCTTCGATGATCAGGTGGGCAACGCGGTGCGCAAGCGTCATCGTCTTGCCCGTGCCGGCACCGGCAATGACGAGCAGCGGCCCGGAACGGAACGGCTCGTTCGGCGCCTTGCTGCCGTATTCGGCAGCTTGGCGCTGGGCTGGATTCAGCAACGCCAGGTAATCATCGGTGTGCTCGGCCGCCTGCACCTCGTCTCCCCAGTGGAAAAGTCTGTATTTTTATACAGTACTGGATGAATTTACAAGGTCAGGTGATTGGTTTTAGAAGAAATTCTTCTATAAGCCGCGCCAGAACGGCCGGTTGCTCGAAGTGCAGCATGTGCCCCGAGTCATCGATCCATTCGGTTTGGCGCCGCGGAAACGGCAGATTTTCTGGTGACGCAAGGTCGCTGTCACGTCCTGCGACGAGCAGCACATCGGCCGTCACCTCGCGCCAGCAGGCTTCAACTTCAGCGAGCCGGTACAAGACGGGATTTGGCAACTTGTGCGCAGGGTGGTGTCGCAGCCGTACCTCAGCATTGCCGACGTCCTCAGCCCATTGCCGCGCCACAAACTCTGCTTGTGGCCGACTCATGCGCGGACTCCTGCGCCGGATCACCTCGGCCAACATTGAGTAGTTGTCGCGCACTGTGGCATCCGGCAGTTGACGGCCGCGCTCCACCCATTCCCGGTAGCGGCGCGGTGCATCCGACGGTGCGCTGTCAGGCAAACCGAATCCCTCGACGTTGACCAGTGCGGCAACACGCTCCGGAAATGCCCCGGCGTAGAGCCCCGCTATGTTGCCACCCATGCTGTGGCCAACGAGGCGCACCGGGCTGTCCGCACTGTAGTGGCTCAGCAGTCGATCAAGGTCTGCCAGGTAGTCCGGGAACCAAAATGCTTCCGTTTCAGGCTGCGTACGACCAAAGCCCCGCCAGTCAGGCGCGATCACTCGCCACTCGTGCCGAAATTCATCAACAACGAACTGGAACGTCGCTCCGGCATCGGCGAATCCGTGCAGATAGAAGAGCAGAGGCGCGTCTTTGTCGCCCCATTCGGTCACGGCATAGTCGACGCCGCGAACAGCGAGCCGGACCACTCGTGGAGCTTCTCCCGGTTCGTAAATCTGCTCTTCGGTCATGGGAATGCATGATGCCCTATTCGGCGCGCCGCGTAGTCTGTATAAATGCGCTCATGACTCTCGACATCGCAATTGTCCTGATCATCCTCGGCATCTCGCTGATCCTCTTTATCAGCGAAGTCATTCGTATGGACCTCGTCGCGTTGCTTGTTCTGGGCGCGCTGGCGCTTACGGGCCTCGTAACGGCCGAGCAGGCGTTCGACGGCTTCTCGAATGGCGCCGTCATCACGGTCTGGGCGATGTTCATCCTGAGCGAAGGCCTTACGCGCACAGGGATTGCCGACATAATCGGCCGGCAGGTCATGAAACTGGGTGGGAAGCGCGAGATCTCGATGATCCTGGTCATTATGGTCACAGGCGCTGTGTTGTCGGCATTCATGAACAACATCGGAGTTGCGGCGCTCATGCTCCCCGTCGTCGTCGATGTCGCACGTCGCACACGCATTCCCGCGTCGCGTTTGCTAATGCCGCTGGCGTACTCGACGCTGCTGGGCGGCCTGATGACCATGATCGGCACGCCACCCAACCTGCTCATCAGTGAGTCGCTGACACGTTTCGGTTTCGAGCCCTTCAAGTTGTTTGACTTCACGCCGCTTGGCGGCGCAGTCATGGCGGTCGGGGTGATATTCGTTGCTTTCTTCGGCCGATTTCTGCTGCCCAAGAAGATCGCGGAACACGGCAAACATGTCAGTCAACGCAGCCTGCGGTCACAATACAAGTTGCACGAGCGCACGTTCATGGTGCGAGTGCCCACGAACTCCATACTTGTCGGCAAAACCCTGGCTGAGAGTCGCATTGGCACGTCGACCGGGCTGATTATTCTTGCGCTCGTGCGCCAGGGGCGCAGCGATCCGATGCCAAGCCGGCAAATTGTACTTCGTGGAGGCGATGGCATTCTCGTGCAGGGTCGCGTCGACCAGTTCCGTGAATTGCGGCGCTGGAGCGACCTCGTTATCGAGCGCGAAGCGCCAGTGCTGAAATCCATGGTTGCCGCGAAAATCGGATATGCAGAGGTCACGATCTCGGATACATCACCACTTGTTTCGGAACTTGTGCGTCATGCCGGGTTTCGCTCGCGATTCAATGTTGCCGTCGTCGGTTTGCGGCGGCGCAACCAGTACCGCCTGACGAATCTCGCCTACGTTCCGTTGCGCAAAAGCGAGCGTATTCTCGTGCAAGGCGAGGTCGATTCGATCGCACAGCTCGAGAAATTCTCCGACTTCACTGCAGTCGAGATCCTGACGGACGAACGCCTCGACGAGCAATACCGCACCGATGAACGCATGTTTGTCGTAAGACTGCCGAAGGAAAGCGATCTTGCCGGCGCGTCGCTGGAGAAAAGCCGCCTGGCTGACGTTTTCGATTTTCGCGTTGTGGCGATTTTTCGCGACAGCGCCCTGACTGTGATGCCACGTGGTGACGAAATTCTCATCGGTGGCGATCTTCTCCTGATTGAGGGGCAGCCCGGCGATCTCGATGTACTGCGCGGCCTGCAGGAATTTGAAATCGAAACCTCGGTCCCGGCCAACCTGGGTGCATTTGAGTCAGAACGCCTGACCCTCATGGACGCAACGCTCGATCCGCGCAGCACGCTTGCCGGTCGTACCGTCGGAGAACTCAACTTCCGTGAGCGCTACGGTCTCGAACTCGCCGGTATCTGGCGCGAAGGCGAGACTGTCGGCACCGAACTCGCCGACGAGCGGCTGCAGATCGGTGACGCCCTGTTGCTGCTTGGACCGCGAGACCGTTTGCAGCTGCTGTCGACGGACTCTGACTTCCTGATATTGACACCGCTCGGCCAGGAACCGCCCGACACACGCCGTGCGCCGTTGGCTGCATTTATCATGCTCGCGGTCGTCGTGTCCGTGATGATGGGTAAGGCACCAATTTCTGTCGCGGCGGTTGTCGGCGGCAGCATCATGGTGCTGACGGGCTGTCTCAATATGGAACAGGCGTATCGAGCGATTGACTGGCGCGCGATTTTCCTGATCGCTGGCATGCTGCCCCTGGGAACGGCGATGGCTGATTCCGGTGCCGCTACCTTTCTCGCGGGCCAGGTCATGACGCTACTCGGTGACGCGGGCCCGTGGCCTGTGATTATGGGCCTGTACGTCCTGACGGCCATGGCGACAATGATCATCCCGACAGCCGCACTTGTCGTCCTTATGGCACCGATCGTGTTGTCGGCGATGGGTGATATGGGCCTGCGGCCCGAAACCGCAATGATGGCTGTCGCGATGGCGGCGTCAGCGAGTTTCACCAGCCCTATTTCTCACCCTGCAAACATCCTCGTTATGGGTCCAGGCGGTTACCGGTTCATCGACTACCTCAAGGTCGGTGTTCCTTTGACAATTGTCGTATTTATTGCGGTCATGATTTTGCTGCCCATCTTGTGGCCGTTACAAGTAATGTAAGGAAGCAACGAGACATGGTAGATACAATCGTTATTGCGGGCGCCGGACACGGCGCCGGTCAAGTTGTCGCAACGCTCAAACAAAAGAAGTTTGCGGGCGAGATCATCCTGATAGGTGACGAAGCACACCTTCCCTACCAGCGACCACCGCTGTCGAAGAAATTCCTGTCCGGTGACCTTGATGCCGAACGTCTGCATTTCAAACCGGCGTCGTTCTACGACGACCCACAGATCGATGTGCACCTCAATACGAGCATTGAAAGCATCGATCGTGCCGGAAAAAAAGCCATCGCCAGCGACGGTGTCAAATTTGCCTATGACAAACTCGTTCTCGCACTTGGATCACGAGTGCGCAAGATTGAGGTACCGGGACACGACCTGCCCGGCATTCATTACCTTCGCAGCATTGCCGACGTCGAAGCAATCCGCAGCGACATGTCGGGTAACAAGAACGTCGTTATCGTCGGTGCCGGCTACATCGGGCTCGAGGTAGCGGCTGTCTGTCGCCTGCAGGGTCTGGATGTAACGGTGATCGAAATGGCTGACCGCGTTATGAGTCGAGTCGTCTCACCCAATGTATCCGATTACTACCAACTCGAGCACACGAAACACGGCGTAAAACTCCTGTTGTCGACGAGTCTCGCGGAATTCAAAGGCAAGCGACGCGTCAAACGTGCCGTAACCGTCGATGGACAGGAGATCCCTGCCGACTTCGCCGTTGTCGGTGTCGGCATACTGCCGAATTCAGAACTCGCCGAGGCAGCCGGCCTCGACGTAAATAACGGCATCGTCGTCGATGACACATGCTGCACAGCCGACCCCGATGTTTATGCGATCGGTGACTGCACATCTCACCCCAATAGTATTTACGGGCGGCCGTTGCGACTGGAGTCAGTTCATAATGCGCTCGAACAGGCGAAGACGGCCGCCAGCAATATTTGCGGCGTTGAATCGCACTACTCCCAGGTACCGTGGTTCTGGTCAGACCAGTACGATCTCAAACTTCAAATTGCGGGGTTATCACAAGGCTACGACGACGTTGTGTTGCGCGGCGACCCGTCGAACGGTAGTTTCGCGTGCTTCTATCTCAAAGAAGACGAGCTCATCGCGGTCGATGCAATTAACTCACCGCGCGAATTCATGCAGTCAAAAGAGCTGATCGCGAAACGCGCGAAGATCGATCGGGGAAAACTCGCCAACGCCGAACTGGCGCTTAAGGATCTGGTGTAGCGTCCAGATTTGGCGCCGGCAGCTCGACAGCCAGCTTACCGTCGACAGCGACCGGCCCGTGGTTTGCGGAATAGGCTTTTGCACTGAGCGACTCGACACCATCAACCTCGAGGTCCGCAAATTCTCCGCTGCCACCGAAGACTCTCGCTGTACCCAGCGCACCGGGCCCCGACGTGATGGTGCCGCTCCAGTTGCCGCGCCAGTTATCACCGGAACTACGATAGGCTGGAATAACGATTTCTCGCAGATAACCCCAGTAGTTTTCCTGCTGTTCGACAAACAGGCTTCCCCGGCCGGGTACGTAAATGTGCCAGGCGCTGTCAATGATCGCTTCGCCGTTGAGAATTCTCGTACTCTCGGAACGTGACGAAAACTTGATGCCGATGGCAGCCGGCTGATTGCGACTGTCCCGCATCACGGTCGCCATCGTATCGGTGAGGCGTACGGTTGGTTCCCAGAGCTGCAGTACTTTGGAAGGATATGGCACAACTGTCGACTCGCCGTCGTTCGTATAGACCAGCGCATCTGTAGCGACTGCGGAGTAATTGAAATTGATGACGACGTTGTCAGAGACTGACAGCGGCGACAATTTGTTCTGTGACGTCATGGGGTTGTAGTACAGCAGCGCCAGGAACGCAGCCACGCCCACGGCCATGCCGACGACAAGCGAAATCAGGTACTTCATTCTTCCTCGACCTCTCTCGCAACAAACGAAGTGGTGAGTTCGATACGCCCTGCCGGTGCGTCCTCGGCGCCAGACGTATCTGCCACCCAATGCTCGGTGACGCGGCCGACCAGTGGGGCAAACTCACGAGTTCCCGTTGCAAGCGTGCCTGTGCGATATCCGTCCTCCAGCGGTTCAGCCTGCATGCGCACGTACGCCGAACCGCGCGCCGGAAGGTGTAATACCCACTCAACGATGTCTCCTGATGACTCATTATTTGCGGCAATACGGCTCGCGACTCCCACGACTGTATCTTTGCCATTACGAACTTTGAACAACTCTGCCCGCGTATCCGCGAACAGCGGGTCAACAGGCCATTCCAGCCCGACCGGCAGCGGCTCTTTTTGGGATGGAGCGCCTGTCATGACGCGATCCATCGGAATATTGACGTGGAAAGACTCGGTATTGCCGCGGTTCGGGTGAACGACGATCAATGACTGCTCACGAGACTGGTTGACGGCCGGAAAGTAATACAAGGCTGCCGCCGCACCGGCGACGCCAAGCAGGATTCCCGCTATGAAGGTCTTGAACATGCGCCAAGTTTAGTTAAATTGGCTCTGCCATCACACTCCACACCATTAATTTGTGACAGAACGCACATTAGGCAGGCCACATAATCATGAAAACGCCCATTTGCCTCTGGTCAGGCCCTCGAAATGTGTCGACAGCCCTGATGTACAGCTTTGCCCAGCGCGATGATATGCGCGTCGTCGACGAACCTCTGTATGGCCACTACCTGCGTGTATCCGGCGCCGATCATCCAGGCGGGCAGGATGTGATTGACGCAATGAATTGCAATGGTGATGCCGTGATGCGCGACTTAATCGATCAACAAGCTCTTGATTCAGCGAGGCGCCTGTTCATCAAGCACATGGCACACCATCTGGTCGGTCTCGATCTCGGCTTCCTGCGCCAGACCTGCAATCTTTTTCTGATTCGGGACCCGAAGGAAATGTTGTCGTCGCTGACTGTCCAGGTTCCCCATGCACAACTTGCGGATACGGGTTTGAAACGGCAGTGGGAGTTGTACTCAGAAATGCTGTCTGAGGGGCAGCGGCCCGCTATTCTCGATTCGCGAGAGTTGCTGCTCGACCCTGAAGGCGTCCTGCGCCAGCTTTGCGATCACCTTGGTCACGTATTTTCAGCGGACATGTTGCAATGGCCGGCCGGGCCGCGCGCCGAGGATGGCGTATGGGCGCCTCACTGGTACCATGCCGTCCATCAAAGCACGGGATTTGCAGCGTATAGACCGAAGCCTGATTTTCCCGCACCCCTCGAGCCGCTTCTGATGGAATGTCAGCCGTGGTATGACCTGCTATTCGAACAGGCGATTCGCGCCACAAACTCCGGAGACCAACCATGAAATTGCCAGACCCGCGAAACAAGGACATCGTGGTTTACGTTGGTGGAAAACTTGTCCATCGCGACGAGGCGCGTGTTTCCGTCTTTGACAGCGTCGTGCAGGGCGGCGATGCCGTCTGGGAAGGTTTGCGCGTTTATGACGGCCGCATTGCCGCGCTCGAAGGGCACCTGGAACGCTTACAGAACTCCGCCAAGACACTTGCATTCGAAGCCGTGCCCTCGAGCGACGAGGTACGCGACGCGATATTCCAGACGCTCGAGGCAAACGGCATGCGCGATGAGGCACACATCCGGCTGACGCTGACGCGCGGTGAGAAAGTCACCTCCGGAATGAATCCGAACTTCAACCAGTCCGGCTGCACGCTCATCGTCCTTGCGGAATGGAAGCCACCCGTTTATTCCGACAACGGCATCCGCGTCATCACGGCATCTACTCGCCGTAACACACCGCAATGCCTGGACTCGAAGATTCACCACAACAATCTACTCAACAATATCCTTGCATCAATCGAGGCCAACGTCGCGAACGTGGACGCTGCGATCATGCTCGACATCCAGGGGTTTATTTCCGAAACGAACGACACAAATTTGTTTGTCGTCAAGAACGGCACTGTCAGCACGCCGCATGCCGATAGCTGCCTGCCCGGTCTTACGCGAAAGATGATTCTCGATATTTGCACTGAGAACGAAATCCCGGCAGACGAAAGGAACCTCTCGTTAACCGAGCTGTATACGGCCGACGAGGTGTTCACCAGCGGTACGATGGGCGAACTCACGCCCATTCTCGAGGCCGATGGACGACAAATCGCCGACGGCGCGGTCGGGGAAATGACCTGCCGCTTACAGCAACTTCATCGGGAGTTTGCGTTCGAACACGGCACGAAACTGCCGTTCTGAATCATTCCGACGCGAAATAATTCTCGAGGTATTCGTCGAAGCTGATGTCGTCGCAGGCTTCGATATCATTCTGGCGCTCGAGCGAGCCTTGCACCTCCTGGCTGAACTCTTCGTGCCGCTCCTTTGACATCGGGTTAATAGCTGCGAAGTAGTCACGATGGCCGCGCGCCACCGAGATTGCATAATCGAAGAAGCTGTTGCCACCATTTTTCAATTCGTGAAGCAGTTGCGCCGAAGGCGTCGTGTCCGGAGTATCGACAACGGCCCGCATGGAGTCGACTGCCTGGATATAAGACTCCCCGCCCTCCGTCACATCTATCTGACTTGCAATCATGCCGACTTTGTCGAGGATTTCCGTCGCCCATGTCTGCAAAGGAACCTCTTTGCCATCACGCAGGAGACGGAACGCGGGATCGCGGCCTTCTCGCGCCGTGTGCGACTGATTTCGCGACGTTTCAGCGAGAGCCACGGCATCGAACGGCTGACTTTCTTCAAGGAGGCAGTAAATCAGGAATGCTTCCATGAAGCGCATCGTATTCTGGTTGATACCTGCGGGATCGTCGACATTGATATCGAGAGACCGAATCTCGACGTACTCGATGCCGCCCCGCTTGAGCGCCGTTGTCGGCCGCTCACCGGAGTGTGCGACGCGCTTTGGTCGAACGGAACTGTAGTACTCGTTCTCGATCTGCAGTTGGTTAGCCGACAACTGGCGGTATTTGCCGTCTACCCTGACACCAATTTTCTCGTAGTCGGGCTCGGGTGTGTTGAGCGCGTTCTGCAAATCGCGGATGTAGTCATCAAGGTTGTTCAACGATATGTTGATGCGCGACTGATTCTGATTGCTGTAGCCGAGATCGCTCATCCTGAGCGACGTTCCAAACGGCGCATACCAGGTATCGTCACTGAGTTCCTGCATACCGATGTCGGTACCGCTGCCGAACGATTTGCACATCGCCGGTGACGCACCAAACAGATACAGAGTCAGCCAGCCAAAGCGGCGAAAATTTCGAATCAGGCCGAGGTACTGGTTGGAGCGAAACGCCTGCCCGTCACCCGCGTCATCGACGGCCGCCTGATACCGGGGCCAGAACGATTCGGGGAGTGAATAATTGAAGTGAATTCCGGCTATCGTCTGCATGTGACGTCCGTAGCGGAAACCAAGGCCTCGACGGTAGATCGTCTTCATTTGCCCGACATTGGATCTTCCGTAGCGGGCAAGTGGAATCTCCGCATCCGCGGGAATACGACACGGCATGCTCGCAATCCAGAGTAACTCGTCGTCAAGGCACTCGTAGGCAAATTGATGCACGTCACACAGGAACCGAAGCGCTTCCCACGTACTTGAATACACGGGCGTAACAAACTCGAGCAACGCTTCTGAAAAGTCTGTCGTTATGAATCGATTGGTCAGCGCAGAACCGAGCCCCGCCGGATGAGGTTTGCGCGACAGGTAACCATCCAGGTCGAGCCGCAGCGCTTCCTTCTCAATGCCTTTCAGACCACCGCCGAGTGACACACCGCCTGCAGTTAAGGCATTGAATCGTTTGTCGAATATCTGGCTCAAATTGTTCTTCTTTGTCGAGCGCCTGGTCAATTGATGGCGCGTTCTTCAAAGTCCGGCCCGCTGTTTTACCATAAGCATCGCGCCGGTGCGTGCATGCCATTATCCTGCTTGTTAGTCTGGACAGCGAGATGAAACTGCGAATTCAGAAATTCATCGTCATCTGCAGTGTGTTTGCCGCCACAATGTTGTTGTCCGAACCCGCCGCCGCGTTTCGGTGCGGCAGTAAGCTCGTCAAGGATGGCATGCACGAGCTCGAGGTCGTCAAGATCTGCGGAGCACCTGCATCTGTTCGCCATCTCGGTTATGCGGTCCGGAGCGTCGACATTCGCGCGCACCGGCCAACGGTGCCAGGTTGGACAATTTCCCGCTCCCCCGGTTATCACTCCTATCCGGCTGAGGTAATGGTGACTGAGTATGTTTACAACCTTGGCCCGCAAAAGCTCATGCGCCGACTTGTATTCGAGGGCGGCTTCCTGGTCTCAGTCGAGACGCTCGGCCGCGGCCACCGAGACTAAAGCACTGACACGTGGCCCGATCTGAGGGTAGACTTCGCTCTGGCGCTCTCTATCCACTCATGGAAACACCTTTATGAACGAATCTCGCTTGCGACGCTTGCGCGACAAGTCTGCCAGTTCGGCCACGCTGATCAATGAAGGATGCAAGATCACTGGAACCATCACTGGCGCCGGCAGTTACCTGGTCAATGGCGAAATCGACGGTGACTGCGATCTTGATGGCACCGTGACGATCGCCCCCAATGGCTTTTGGAAAGGAACTGTCAAAGCATCGGACGTTATCGTCGCCGGCCAGGTTGAGGGCGACATCATCGCCGCGGGCAAAGTCGAGATTACGGATACAGCACGCATCATCGGTACCGTGTCAGGTGAAGCAATCGCAGTTGCCGAAGGTGCCGTTGTCGAGGGCGTCATGAAAACGACAGGCCCGGCTGATCCGCTGGAATTTGTTGAAAAGCGTAAAGAAGACTGATCGCCTGATTTTTCTGTATGTGACACAATTTCCCCATATGTGGTGAAATGGCTCACAATGCCGCCCCAACAATAGTCCACAGTGGAAATACACGTCCGCCGACGTGGCCGATGCTACACTAGCATTTGGCTATATGCCCCTGACAACTATAAGAAAAAGGGCTGGCGCAGATAATTATGATTGGCAGCAAAATTCCTCGTTACGTTTTAGTCATCCTTGCCCTCGGCATCGCCGTCGCTGCCATCATGTTGATGTGGTTTTACAGCCAGTACACCTGGCTGACCGACGAAATTGCCTCGACCTCACCCGCGCAGCACGAAGCCCTGGTCGGCACCAGTTTTCGTTGGATCGCGGGCGGCAGCCTGGTCGCTCTGATTGTCGGACTTGGCATCATCGTCCTGATCGTTCGTAGACAAAGCGCCCGCATTCACGATCTGAGAATTCAGGCCGAGAAGCTGCGTGATGCAGATTTCGGCGAACCGTTATTGCAGACGCAGAGTGGCGCGCTTGGTCGGCTTGCGGGCGTTTTCAACGACATGCGTGACCGCCTGAAAAGCACCACCATTTCCCGAGATTACGTCGACCGTATCCTGTCAGGTATGAACGAAGCCATCATCGTGACCTCGTCCGATGGCACGATTAAGCGCATTAATCGCGCAACCACTGTTCTCCTGGGGTTTGAAGACGGCGAGCTATTCGGCACATCGATCAACCAGATCGTCGACAAGACCAAAGGCGGCTCAATGATTGAAGACAGCGTTTCCGGAGTTCCCAGAGAGACGTTTTTCCAAAGCAAGGTCGGTGAGTCTATTCCAGTGTCATATACCTGTTCGGTGGTCGACGGTGAGGGCGGTGAGTCGCGTGATCGAATCTACGCGGCGCAGAACATTACCGAACGGCGACGTGCTGAACAGCGCATTCGCTATCTCGCCCGCATTGACGCACTAACCAAGATCCCCAATCGCATGCAGTTTCAGCACCTGCTGCAACGGGCCATCGCACGAGCTCGCAGGGCAAGCCAGCCGCTGTGTCTGTTTTATATTGATGTCGATCACTTCAAGGAGATCAACGACACATTCGGGCACCTTGCCGGCGACGCGACGCTCGAGACCGTCGCGGAACGGCTGACTGCCGCACTGCCCGACAACTCGGTCATTGGCCGGCTGGCCGGCGATGAGTTTGCCGTTGTAGTCACGGGGCTGGGTCCCAGTGGTAAGGGCAGACTCGAAACCGACAAGCTCGCCAGAAGCCTTCTCGATCGTCTTGCAGATCCATTTTTTGTCCAGGGCCACGAGGTCTTCATGACGGCGAGCATGGGTGTTGCTTACTACCCGAAAGACGCGGCCAATGTCATCGACCTGATCCGTAACGCCGATGCAGCCTTGTACTGCTCCAAGAAGGCCGGCGGAAACGTCTTTGCGTACTATGTCCCACAAATGAACGAGGCCGCAGTCGAGCGTCTCATGACAAAGAGCAAGCTCAAACGCGCGTTCGAGCGCGATGAGCTGCTTGTTCACTACCAGCCAAAATACAATCTTGAAACGGGTGAGGTATTTGGCGCGGAGGCACTCGTTCGGTGGGAGCTGCCGGAACGTGGCCTTATTTTACCGGCCGACTTTATTCCAATCGCCGAGGACTCGAACCTGATCATTGAAATAGGTGAGTGGGTTCTCGACAAAGTCTGCGAGGATTTTCGAGAATGGCAGCGATCGGCTTCATCGCCAGGCCGGGTCTCGGTCAACTTGTCCCTGAAACAACTCCGGCAACCCAATTTTGTAAATCGCATTAGCGCAATAATGAGGGGCCACGAGGTATCTCCTACGTCGCTCGAACTCGAGATCACCGAGACGACATTGATGGAGAACCCGGAGCGCACCATCAAGCTCCTGGACCAGTTGTATGCCCTTGGCCTGCACCTCGCCATCGACGATTTCGGAACCGGTTACTCATCGCTAAGCGCGTTGCAGCAATTCCCGATCAGCACGCTGAAGATCGACCAGTCGTTCGTGCGGGACGTTGCGACGAATCCCGACGATGCGACGATCGTCGGCACCATCGTGCAGATGGGCCACAACCTGAAGCTGGACGTAGTTGCCGAAGGCGTCGAAAATGAAGACCAGCTGAATTTCCTGCAGGGACTCGACTGTACTTATGTTCAAGGGTTGCTGTTCGGTGAGCCGATGAGTTCTGATAATTATCTCGAGCTCTTGCTTGCCCAGGCTGATGGGACCGACTCTTATCGGGCGCTTTTCGGCTGACGACTTCACTCCACCCCGGCAAAATGATTAAATACGCGGATAATCCTTAACCCGACCGGCGCCAGCGCGGCTTACCCAGAGTAAAACTCATCCTATGAACAGACTTATCAAGATATCTTTCGGCACCCTGTTTCTTCTTTGTTCTTCAATCGCTTTCGCCTGCGACTACCCGGAACGCCCGTCGATGCCGGACGGATCTAGCGCATCCAAAGATGAGCTGATTGCAGCCAAGAATTCGGTTCAGGACTTTATGGCAAAAGTGGACGAGTACCTCAACTGCATCGAGGGCGAAGAGAAAGCTGCAGTTGAAGAAATGGACAATCCCTCAGAAGAGGAAACTCAACGCAGAGACGCGATGTTGAACAAGAAGTTTGACGCGGCTAATGAAGAAAAAGCGCTGCTGGGTGAGCAGTTCAATCAGGAAATTCGCGCTTACAATCAAAAGCTCCAGGAATCGAAAGAGTAATATTCTGACGCCTGTCTAGAGGCGATTGATTTCTCGCCGAAGATCGTGCTTGTCTTCGGTCACGATTCGCTCCAGAACACGAATTCGTTCTTCAAGCTCGTCTAGCCTGACCACCTCTTCATCTGTCTTTTCGTCACTCTGCTTCTCCTCATGACGAACCTTGTACATCTTCTGGATCGTGTTCGCAGTCATGACGATGGCGACGATTAAGACAACGAAAATTAGATTTCCACTCATTATTGAACCCCTGATTCCCTGTTATCGTACCTCTAAAGATCTCTGAATTCCCGATCGAGATCGTACCGTGACGACGTCACGTACTTCTCGATTCGCGCCAGTCTCTCGTCGAGCGACTGGTAGCGTTGCTTGACCGCCTCTGTAGCCTGAGCTCTCTCCTCGTCTTCGGCCTGTATTTTTTCCTTACGCGTCATGCGTCGCCTTGTGCGGCGTACCTCTCTCTCCACCACGTACTCGTACCGTCCGGACTCTGCCGGCACCAACAGCACGATCGCAATGTAAGCGACCACTGCGAACGGTGTCGCCAGGCAGAGCGAGATAATGAAGATCACTCGGGTCGCGCGCAGATTAAAACCAAAGTAGTCGGCTATGCCCGCGCAGACGCCGCCAAGAACGGCCCGGTCGGCATCGCGAGCGAAGTGGCGTCCCGATGTGGATGCGTACACGGTCATGAATGCCTCCAGTAGTCGCGCTGTTTGCGGCGCCAAAACTCATACTCGGATCGATTGCCCGAAAACACAAGCGGCTTTTCCCTGATCAACAATGTGGCGCCGATGTATATCGCCGCCGTCAGCCAGAAGAACAGGACCAGGCAGATGATGGCGATGATACGCACAGTGGATAAGCGAAAGTTGAACCGGTCAGCTACGCCCGCACACACTCCGAAGATCCATGCCCTCTCCTGATCGCGATACAGCCCACGTAGCGGACCGTAGTCTGTGTTCCATGTGCGTTGACTCATTTTTGTTTCCTTCTGGTGGGTTCGGATTCAGCCCTATGCAACGTTCTTGTCTTCGTCATCCGTGTTGCCAGCGACGCGCTTTTTCAACGCATCCAGTTCTTCCCTGACGGAGTCCTCTGCCTCAAGGCTCGCGAACTCATGGTTCAGGTCTTTCGGCAACCCGAGGTCGTAAGCCTCAACCCGGCTTTCGACGTCGTCAATGCGTGTCGTGTACTGCTCGAAACGAATCATGGCGTCGTCAATTTTGTAGTCATAGATCTTCTTTCTTACGGCAAGCCGGCTGCTCGCTGTCTTGTGGCGCGCCAGGAGGGCCTTTTGCCGTGCTTTCGCGTCTTCGAGCTTGGCCTCGAGCCTGGCAATATCTTCGTTCAGTTTGCTCAGCCCTTCATCGACGGCAAGGTAATCCTGCTTCAACACTTCGGCGGCCGTCGCGACGCGCGACTTCTCGACCAGCGCAGCTTTGGCGAGATCCTCACGGCCCTTGCGAATCGCGAGTTCGGCCTTGTTTTCCCAGTCGCGTTGCTCCCGGTCGACCGACTCGAGTTTGCGATTCAGGTCCTTCTTGTCAGCAATTGACCTGGCGGCTGCGGAACGAACTTCGACCAGCGTGTCTTCCATCTCCTGAATCATCAGTCGAACGATCTTTTCGGGGTCTTCGGCTTTGTCGAGAATCGCGTTGATGTTGGAGTTCACGATGTCACTGAATCTCGTGAAAATACCCATGGATGTGTCCTCATGTTGGATGAAACCTACCATAAGTGTTGCAGCATCTGTGCCAACTCCA